>Ga0208414_1001482_pt1 | contig 17677 bp, 19 predicted proteins | sample AntAceMetag02UKE_FD_184770 | JGI IMG/M metagenome (GOLD analysis project Ga0208414, IMG submission 184770) | Saline lake microbial communities from Ace Lake, Antarctica - Antarctic Ace Lake Metagenome 02UKE (SPAdes) (version 2) | ecosystem: Environmental > Aquatic > Non-marine Saline and... | reverse complement strand
ACAGGAGTGAAACAGACAGAGTCAACCGGCCAAGATAATTGACGCTGAACCGGACAAGTTAATTGACGCTGGATATACTGTGCCACCAAAGACAAAATTTAACGCCCGCACGATATGCGGCTGACCAATTCTGTCAACACGGCCTATGCGCTGTTCGAGACGCATCGGGTTCCAGGGAATATCGTAATTGATGACCACATGACAAAACTGTAGATTCAAACCTTCGCCACCGGCATCGGTTGAGATCAACACACGGGTATCGGCGGCGAAGGCTTCTTGTACATCGCGGCGCTGATCCAAATTCAGTGAACCATTTAACAGCACCACTGAAAAACCGCGATCTTCGAAATACTGCGCCAGCATTTGCTGGGTGGGTACAAACTCGGTAAACACCAACACTTTTAACTCAGGGTCATTTTCTTCCTGTTGCAGGCGAGTAATCCATTCCATCAAAGCATCGGCTTTGGCATCAATACGCTGCGCCACACATTGCTCAGCAATGCTTAATAGATGCTGCACTTCGGCTTTTTCGTTAGTTAAGGCTTTCACCCGCGTATTGAGTAGCTCGTCTACTTGCTGCTGGCCGTCCAGGTCTTCCCAATCTTCTTCAGACAGTAACGATAAATTGGCCACCTGACTGGGTTTATTGAGTACGTCCAAACGCCTGGCTAAGGTAGCGCGAATGGCCGCGGGGCTAGACGTCACCAAACGCTGCATCAGAATCATTAAAAAACCGACGGCATTTTGCTTGCTAGCTTTGGCCTGGTTATAACCCTCGCGTACATAATCGGTTACCGACTCATAAAGCTGCTGCTGTACAGCATGCCTTGCTTGCCAATCCACGGTGACCAACTGGGTTCGCCGCGGTTTAAATAAAGGCTTGCCTTCACCGTCGATGGTTTGGGTTTTTTCGGTTCGGATAACAAAAGGCTGAACACGCTGCTGGGTAACGCTGGCTTCGTCAGGGAAGGCATGGGAATCCAATAAATTCACCAGGCGATGAAAGCCATCACTCTTGTAGTGGTCAACAAAAACTGGACAGTAAATTAGGTTTTTCTTCTGCCACCGCAGGTGGCAAACCGCCGTTCGCGGTATGGGGCCTTCGCCAGTTATAGTATCCCTCTAAATAGCGTCCTAAATCCTCTCTCGCCGCGCTGACAGATCGGTAGCCCAAAGGCGGAATCCACTCCGTCTTCAAGCTGCGGAACAGGCGCTCCATGGGCGCGTTATCCCAACAGTTGCCTCGGCGGCTCATGCTCTGTTGGATTCGATGACGCCACAGTATCTGCCGGAACTTTCGAGAGGCATACTGACTCCCCTGGTCTGAATGGAACATCAGTCTGGGGTTCGCGCCTCTAAGCTCAACAGCACGATTCAGCGCTTCAATAACGAGCTGGGCGTCAGGTTTTTCTGACAGGGCCCAGCCAACTACCCTGCGTGCACACAGGTCAATCACAACGGCCAAATAACTCCACTGCTCGCCAGTCCACACGTAGGTGATGTCGCCGCACCACGCTTGGTTTGGAGTGGTCACGTTGAACTGTCGATCAAGGCGATTAGGTATGTCGACTCGCGCTTGCCCAGTTCGCTTATATCTGTGCCCGGGTTGTCGAGAAATTAAGCTCGACTCTCTCATCAAGCTGCGTACTTTAAAGCGTCCCATAGGGAAGCCCGCGTCATTCATCTGTAGCACTAGTGTGCGGCTGCCGGCTGAGCGCCGAGAGTCCTCAAAGAGCTCTTGTAACTTCGCACGCTGGCTAAGTCGTTCGACGTCTATCACATGGCTGCGCTTTTTCACGGCATAGTAACTGGATCGACAAACGCCCAAGAGTCGACAGAGTCTTTCAACGGTCTCATGCGCTCTCAGCCGATCAATCAACCTTATCGATTGATCTCTTCCGATACCAAGAGCGCCGTAGCCTTTTTTAGTATTGATTTATCCCGTTCTAGCTCGTGAATACGGGCCTTGAGCTTCTGAATCTCTCTTTGTTCGTCGGTAAGCGCCTTAGTCTCGGGAACGCCCCCGTTACGCTCAAACTGAACTTGTTGAACCCAACGCCGTAAACTGTTCTCGCTGATATCCAACTGCAAACAGATGTGCGCCAAAGGATGCCCTTGATCCAGCACCATCGACGCTGCTTCTCGCTTGAACTCACGGCTAAACGTACGTCTTTTCCTCATAGTGAACACTCCTTTCGAGTGGTAGGTTACCACTTAGTTGAGTGTCCAGCTTTAGTAGACCACTACAATATGCCTCTAACTCAACTGCATTGACTAGGCCGTGTCTTAGTTATTCGCTAATTAAACAAAGCTAGCTTATTTAATCCTTAACTTCTTTTCGAAGGGATAGTCTCCAGATAATTCATGTTCCTTTAGCATTCTTACCATAGTCTCAAATATCTCATCTGATATTTCTGCAGATTTTCTTACAGACATATCAATATGAATCTCCACGGTTTCTACTAGAGCCGCCACTTCATATGATTCCTTACAAATTGCACAGACGAAGTGATGAAGCTTCCTATTAACGTTGAGCATTCTGAACCGGGGAGTTAATATTTCACCCTGTAAACACTCTTTCAAATATCTTATATTTTGTTCAACCGTGAATGATGAAAAACCTCGAGCAACATAATCTTCTCCAAATCCCAGACTGGTATAGAAAGTTCCATCATAGTCCATAGATATGGTTTGGTAGTGCCTGACATTCATGTGCCCATTCATATCACACATGTCGTCGGAAACGATCACAGATGCACCTTCGCTTGGGAATATATCTTTCATAGAATTAGCACGTTATTCAAAGCTGTGAACCAAAACCCTTCAATAATGGTCGATACAGAATCGCTCCGGGTTTCTAGAAGAGCGTAGTCGCTACCAGTCACTATAAAGGGCAGTCTACTCGGACTTTATCGGGAGGAAAAGTGTGCTACGAGTGTGCTATGGGATTTTCGAGGGAGGGGAAATATAAACTCCATAACTATCAATGATTTATGGTGCCCAGAGGCGGAATCGAACCACCGACACGAGGATTTTCAATCCTCTGCTCTACCAACTGAGCTATCTGGGCATTTACTACTGCTTCAAACGTCGCGAGAGCTTGTGGACGTTGCATCTCAGCTCCACGCGAGGCGCGTATTAAACCCTTCGCGCGGGTATGAGTCAAGACCCAGCGGACTACTCAGAAGGGACATAACCCTCGGCTCGATCGAAATCTGCACCGGAAAGGAATTTATCCATCTGGTCTTGCAAGTATTTGCGGTGTTCGGCGTTCGCCATGCTTAGCTGCTTCTCGTTGATGAGCATGGTTTGATGACTTTGCCATTCGCTCCAGGCCTTCTGTGACACGTTCATGAACAGCTCTTGGCCTTTGTCGCCGGGGTAGGGTGGCGCCATCAGGCCGGGGAGGTCTTGCTGAAATTTACGGCAGAATACGGTACGGGACATGAGTAGCCTCTTAGAAAGCGTGTCTGAATTAACCTGTAGAGGAGTATACGCGAATGCGTGCTTAGGTGGCGCTTAAGCTTTTGATAATCTTCTTCACGGGTGCGGCCAAGCCGACCTCAATAGACCCATCGAGTGGATACCAAAGCCAGCGCTCGGGCTCGGCGGCGGCGTTGGTGGGTTCGCCTTGAACAGTCACTGGCGTGATATCAAGATGGAAATGCGAGAAGGTGTGTCGCAGTGGCTCGAGCATCCGCAAGGAGTCTTCTTGAATACTAACCGCGGCGGTTAGGCTAGGCAGTTCTTTAGGGTTGTCCCCCTCAGGAAAACTATAAAGCGAACCCCAAATGCCGCTAGGTGGGCGCTTTTCGAGCAAGACATCGCCAGCGCCGTTAAAGACGATAAACAGTACAGTCTCTCTTATCGGATTAATTTTCTTGGGTTTCTTGCCTGGTATAGAGCTTATGAGGCCCAGCAAACGCGCTTCGCAGTCTTCAGCCAACGGGCAGACTTCGCAGCGAGGCTTAGTGCGAGTGCAGACCGTCGCGCCGAGATCCATCATCGCTTGAGTGTAATTGGCGACGCGGTCAGCGGGCGTTAACGCAGTGGCGATTTCCCAGAGCTGGTTGCGCACAAGCGTTTGCTCAGGCCAGCCAGCGACCGCATTATGGCGAGCAAGCACGCGTTTAACGTTGCCATCAAGTATTGGTGCATGCACGTCCATGGACAGTGCTGCGATAGCCCCAGCTGTCGAACGACCAATGCCTTTAAGCGACGCGAGCTCGTCGACAGTGCTCGGGAATATGCCGCCATATTCTGCGACTAAAGCCTTGGCGGCAGCGTGCAGATTGCGCGCGCGCGCGTAGTATCCTAGGCCAGTCCAATGATGCAGAACTAAGTCTTCACTTGCCTCGGCGAGTGCTTTTACCGTGGGGAAAGACGCCATGAAGCGGTTGAAATACGGAATGACAGTCGCGACTTGGGTCTGCTGTAGCATGATCTCCGAGACCCATGCGCGATAAGGAGTTACGCCCTTCTGCCAAGGCAAATCATGACGGCCGTGTTTGTCAAACCAGTGCAGCACGCGGCTATGAAAAGGATGCTTCACAGGCATTTTAGTTGAGTGCTTGCGAGCGTGAAGGCGAGGCGAAAAGCTCGCGAACGCCGACAAAGTCGGGGCTACAGAATTGACTCGCGGCTGCACCAAGATTGGCAACACAGTTGACTGGCCAAGGCTTGCCGCGATGCGCGTCATTGATTTGCAGCGGTTCGACGCGGGCATTGTCTAATAGCGTAAAGGAAAGGCGGTAATCGAAGTCGCCGCTGGCGCTATCAAGAGTGCCGCTCCCCTCTATTTCTAGATTGTCCATCAGCAAATTAACCCGATGAGGCGCATCGATCCCAGAAGCTAAGATGACAAAACCACTGAGTTGCTCAAAGCTAGTCCGGTCGGGCCATGCTTCGGTCGAGCCGCCAGCAGGACTTAGCGCTGCGATGGAGCTGAAGACCTGCTTTACTAAGCTGATGTCTACTATGTTGTGACTTAAATCATAGGTGATGTCGCCGGTGATCGAGTTTGCGATGCGCGCCCAGTCGCCACCCTCTGCAACAAGCGCCATGTCGGCGCTGAACTTGCCGTCGAACGAAGACGCGAGTGAAAGAATAGGGTGAGAGGCCGAAAAGTCCTCTGGCATTACAAGAGCGGATAAAGCGGCGAGGTCTAGTCGGCGCAGGCTCGCATTGAGCTCAATTAATTTTTCGCCACCAGGGGGTCTCTCGAGGCGCAACACGCCTTCAATCTCGCCTCCCCATAGCGAGAGCGGTTGTAGCTCAATGTTTTGCACATTGCCCTCGGTGCTGATGAAAAGCTGCAGTTCGCCTAGGTTGTGTGTCGCGCCAGTGATTCCTTCGACATCGATCGAACCGGTGGTATTTCCGTCGCCGCTGGCAACTAGGTCTAGTAGCACCGGTTGCCAAAATGCGACGCGCTGTTTATCGAGAAAGCTCAAATCCAGCGTTGAGGCGCGTACTGAATAATTTAGGTTTGCGGCTTGAGTCGCGGTGACAGCCAGGCGCCTGAGGTCTGCGTCGATCGTCGCATTACCAAGTGTCGCATCGAAGTCGGGGATGGTTAGGCCGGAATTGTCGAGCACAAAGTCGAAACTAAATGAGGTTGGCGATGCAGTAACTGTTGCGGGCATCGGTGTGCCGGGTTGCTCGGGTTCGGAGATGGACGTCGGCTCTAAACCGCTTAAAAAGTCGTTGAGGTCGAAGCGCGCAGCTTGTGCGGTGCCTCGCATGTTAAGTGAACCGTTTTGCCAATCCATGCCGGCGGTTATTGTGGCGAGCATCGGCGCTATTCCGAGCCTTAGCTCATGAATAGACGCCTGCTGTGCGCTCGAATCGAAGGCGAGTTCGGCACCAAAGTTCAATGGCATGAGAATTTCGTCGGCGTGCGCGGTGCTATAAGTGGCATAGTTCGCCATGCCTTCGGCGGTAAAGGCTGCACCGTTGTCGTTAGCTTCGAGAATGTCGAGAGTGACACCGCGCAGAGAGTAATTGCTGCCTCGGGTGACGTCTTGGAAGTCGATTGTGCTGTCTTCGATCACAATGCGGCCGATCGACAGGTGCTCCCTTCGTGCTAATGCCTCGTCCTTATCCTCTCTGCGGCGCTCGGTTTGTTCAGAGCTGCCATCGAAGGAGTCGCGGAGGAGGGGCGAGAGCCAGATATTGCTGCCGTCGGCTTCGACTCGATGGTTTACGTGAAGGCCGCGGAGAATAATCTCGTTGACACGCAGGCGGTTGTCGGCAAATTCCCAAATATCAACGCTGATCACCGCGCTACGAGCAGAGGCGAGTTCCTGCGGGAACTCTGGATTTTTCAGCCTAAGATCTTCAATCAGAAATTCGAAGCGAGGGAAAAAACCAAGATCAATGTCGCCGGCTACACTAAGTTCAAGGCCGAGGCTTTCGCGGACTAGCGCCTCGAGTGACGCCTTAAAACGATTCTTACCGATAAAGGTAAGTGGCACAGTGAGGAGCGCCGCGGCGAGCGCAACGGCCACAAAGCCTATAACTAGGATTCTGACTAACTGATTTTTCTTCATTGAGGGCGCGGATTTGTCTCGAGAGCCTGAGTCTACCGGATTCCCCAAGGTGCTGCATACCATGTCGAGCGCATTTCCGCGCTGCTTTCAATAGTCTAGGCCGAGCCCTATAATGCACGGCCTAATAAGAGTTGTTTCTGAGCGTCATTCAGCGAAGGTCGCTGAAACAGACTTAATTCGGTTGCCCTTGCGCAGCCTAAACCTACTCAACGCCAATATCATGAGCATGACTATGAGCGATAACACCCAGCGTCAAGCGAGCATCGAACGCAACACTAACGAAACGCAGATCAGCGTCGCCGTTAATCTCGATGGCACCGGCAAATTGAACTGCGATACCGGTCTGCCTTTTCTCGACCACATGCTAGATCAGATAGCGAGACATGGGCTCATCGATATCGAGGTTAAGGCTGTTGGCGATTTACAGATTGACGCTCACCACACAGTAGAAGATATCGGTATCACTCTGGGTCAGGCTTTCGCTAAGGCGCTCGATAAAACCGGCATTCGCCGCTATGGCCATGCTTACGTTCCGCTCGATGAGGCGCTTTCCCGCGTGGTTGTCGATTTTTCAGGGCGTCCGGGGCTTGAATATCACGTCAAATTTGTGAAAGGCACGGTAGGCAATTTCGACGTCGACCTGTTTCATGAGTTCTTCCAGGGCTTTGTTAATCACGCCCTTATGACGCTTCATATCGATAATCTGCGCGGCAAGAATGCGCATCACCAGATCGAGACTATTTTTAAGGCCTTTGGCCGTGCTGTGCGTATGGCTGTAGAGCTTGATCCACGGTCGGTTGGCGTTGTGCCTTCGACTAAGGGCTCACTCTAGTCTGAGCCCTTGGTGACACTTTTTGCGCAAGCTTTTGCTGGGCGCACACCAATTCACAGGCGCTTTTAACAAGGCGTTCATAATCAGGCACTCATAATCAGGCACTGTCCAGGCAGGCTCGAAACAAACGCTATGAACAAAATCGCCGTCATCGACTATGGCATGGGCAATCTCCATTCGGTTGCCAAAGCACTCGAACACGTAGGCGCGCAGCTCGGTCAGCAGATCGAAGTTGTCGTTACGCCGGACCCCCAACTCATCGCCGCAGCCGACCGGGTAATCTTTCCTGGCGTCGGCGCCATCCGTGATTGTATGGCCGAGATCAATAGGCTCGAAATCGGCCGCATCGTGCGCCAAGCAATCGAATCCAAACCGGTTTTTGCTATTTGTGTCGGTATGCAAGCGCTAATGACTCGAAGCGAAGAAAATGGCGGCGTTGATTGTTTGGGAATTGTCGATGGCCAAGTGCGCTATTTCGGCGACGCGCTCAACGACGAGGCGGGGCAACGACTTAAGGTGCCACATATGGGCTGGAATGAAGTAGAGCAAGTTGGTGCTCACCCCTTATGGCAAGGAATAGCCGATCGCAGCCGCTTCTATTTTGTCCATAGCTATTATGTGCCGCACGACAAAGATAGTCTCGAGCGTGGTGTCGCTGGCGTTGCTCGCTATGGTAAAGAGGTTGCCGCCGTGATTGCGCGTCCTAATTTATTTGCCACCCAGTTTCATCCCGAAAAAAGCCAAGAAGCTGGCTTGTCACTGCTGCGAAATTTTTTGCAATGGGACGGGCAGGCGTAGCTACACAATTTTTATATTAAAACTAATGGATTTAATACTGCTGCGCCTTTTAACGCGCCGCCTCGGAAAAAACAATGTTAGTGATACCCGCAATAGATCTCAAAGACGGCCAATGCGTGCGACTCAAGCAAGGGCGTATGGAAGACTCTACAGTATTTTCAGACGACCCTGTGAGTATGGCAGGTATTTGGGCGGCGAAAGGTGCGCGCCGGCTTCATATAGTCGACCTCAATGGCGCGTTTGCAGGGACGCCGGTCAACGCCGAAATTGTGCAGGCTATCGCAGCTCGCTACCCCGACTTGCCGATTCAGATTGGGGGCGGTATTCGCAATCTCGAGAGCATTCAGTTCTATCTGGACGCAGGCGTAAGTTATGTAATTATTGGCACTGCGGCCGTTAAAGACCCCGACTTCGTGCGCGCCGCTTGTTTAAAATTTCCGGGTAAAATTATTGTCGGCATCGACGCGATAGACGGCATGGTTGCCACAGACGGCTGGGCCGATGTCTCCGAAGTGTTGGCGACAGATCTAGTGGCGAAATTTGCCGATTATGGTGTCGAAGCTATTGTGTACACCGACATCGCGCGCGATGGAATGATGAAAGGTGTGAATATCGAGGCGACCCAAGAGCTCGCGCAAGACTCGGCCATTCCCATTATCGCGTCTGGTGGATTGAGCAAGCTTGCCGATGTTGCTGCGATTCGTGAGGCGGCAGATACCGAAACCGGCGCAGGAATCATGGGCGTGATTACGGGTCGTGCTATTTACGAAGGCACTATCGACCTTGCGCTCGCCCAACAGCTTGCCGATGGCTACCCCGATCTAACGTAAAGAGCAGAATTTTTGCTCGCGCTTTGATGTCTCCATCAGAGATTGTGGATTGCAGAGCGTTGCAGCAGGTCCAGCTCAGGGTTGTTAGGAAACACAGTCGTCAGTGATTTGAATCAGTAAATGAGGAATAAATGTGGGTCTCGCTAAGCGCATCATCCCTTGCCTAGATTGTGAAAATGGCCGCGTCGTCAAAGGCGTCCAATTTCTTGATATCAGAGACGCTGGGGATCCGGTCGAAGTCGCTAAACGCTACTGTGATGCAGGTGCCGATGAGATTACTTTTCTCGACATCACTGCAAGTCATGAAGGCCGCGAGACGACTGTTCATACTGTCGAGGCGATCGCCAGTCAGGTATTTATTCCGCTGACAGTGGGCGGCGGAATTCGCACGCTCGAGGACATTCGCGCGATGCTCAATGCCGGAGCCGACAAGGTTGGAATCAATACCGCGGCGGTGACTAACCCGGAATTTGTGCGCGCAGCGGCTGCGCGTTTCGGTTCGCAGTGTATTGTTGTAGCTATCGATGCAAAGCGTGTGTCTGGCGATGGCGAAGATCCGCGCTGGGAGATATTCACTCACGGAGGCCGGAACCCAACCGGACTCGATGCGATCGATTGGGCGCGCAAGATGGTCGAGTTTGGTGCAGGTGAAATATTGCTGACAAGCATGGATAAAGACGGCACTAAAAGCGGCTTCGACTTGGAGTTAAACCGTGCAGTAAGCCGAGCAGTGCAAGTGCCGATTATTGCGTCGGGCGGCGTTGGCACTCTCGAGCATCTAGCCGAAGGTGTGCTCGAGGGCGAGGCTGATGCCGTGCTCGCTGCGAGCATTTTTCATTTTCAGGAATATACAATCGGCGAAGCTAAAGACTATATGGCACAGCGCGGCATCGAAGTCAGGAAAATCTAACTGGTTTATGGTGGAGTGGAGTCGTGCTTAGTTGGCTCATCTTCTTAGAAAGCCTTTCTCAGCGAACCCTTTTTAGCAAACCCCACCTAGCAAACCCTTCTAAGTAAACCCCATCTAATTAGTCGTAGTTGCTCTACTAGCCCCGCCTATAAGCCAAGCGCGGCTTTTTTTGCTGCCAGGGGTCTGTAGGCGTTAATCCCCTTGAGTACGTTTAGCGCCTCGTTTAGCGGATAGTCGTTAACCAGTACTTCTTCCGCCGAAATCAAAACCTGCGCGAGTTCTGCAGCGCTGAGATCGGACTGTCCCTCTTTGCTTTCTTGTTCTGCAGTACGATCGAGTGCTGCGTCTATTTCATCCTCTGAGGCATCAGTGTCATCGAGTATCTCGTTGCCGTTTTTCAAGTGACCTGCAAGATCAGACTCTTTGTACTGCGTCACGCTGCGCGAGCGCCGCGTGACAAACGCTTCTTCGACTTCGATGTCGGGGATAATTCCTTGGGCTTGAATCGAACGACCGTTGGGCGTGTAGTAGAGCGAGGTTGTTAGTTTGATCGCCTTGTCGGCGGCGAGTGGGAGCACGGTCTGCACCGAGCCCTTGCCAAAGCTGGCTGTGCCCATAATGAGCGCGCGGCCGTGGTCTTGCAGCGCACCGGCGACAATTTCGCTCGCCGAAGCCGAGCCGTTATTGATCAGCACGACGAGGGGTACGTCGGGCGCAATCGTTTGCAACGAGGCCGAATAGCTTGAGCGTGAGTCTTCGAGGCGGCCTTTTGTCGATACGATATCGCCACTATCGATGAAGGCATCGACCATGCTGACCGACGCTTGGAGAACACCGCCGGGGTTATTGCGAAGGTCGAGGACGAGTCCTTTCAGCTCAACATCGGAGGTAAGCAGTACTTGCAACTCTTCGGCGAATTCCTCGCCTGTATTGCCACGAAATTGAGAAACGCGCAGATACGCATACCCCGGTTCTAACGCGCGGCTGCGAACGCTCGAAATCGCAATGATTTCCCGCGTTAGCGTAATGTCAAAAGGTTCTTCGCCTTCGCGCGCGATGGTTATAGATACTTGTGATCCGGGTTCGCCGCGCATCATCTTCGCCGCTTCGTCGGGCTGCATATCGCGAATCGGCTTGCTGTCGATTTCGATGATCAGGTCGCCGGCTAAAACACCCGCTCGGTCGGCTGGCGAATCGTCTATTGGTGCAACAACGAGTATGTAGCCATCGCGTCGGCTCACCTCAACACCAAGGCCGCCGAACTGTCCGGTTGTGGTGTCTTGAAGCGACTCGAACTCGTTGCCCGCCATATAGGCCGAATGCGGGTCGAGACCCGAAAGCATCCCTTGAATCGCGTATTCGAGCAGCGTTTCGTCGTCGACTTCTTCGACATAGGCGCGGCGGATATGATCCAGCGCTTGAGTAAACATGCGCACTTCGTTGAGGGGCAAAGGCAGTGCGCCTTCGTTTTCTTGCGCGGTCGCGGGGCCGGAGAATAGAAGTGCTGCTGCGACGGCTGCGCTTACAAAGCGCACCGCAGAGAATAGAGAGCGGCGATTGGCGGGTCTAGAAAATTGATGATTTATCATCGTAGCGCTGATTCCATGGTTGTCGTCTCGAGTTGAGCCTGCACACTAAGCGTTTCGGCTGCTTGTGCCCGGTGCTTGGCTCTGGCACTAAGCAGTGAGTTCGTGAATTTTTCTATAGTTTCAGTTTACGTCTAAATAGGCAAATTCAGTCGCTATTTAGAGAGCCAAGCTTCAGGATTGAGCGCAATCCCGCCTTTGCGAATTTCGAAATGCAATCCAGCGTTTTCGCCGGCGCCTCTCCCCGCGTTAGCCACGACGTCTCCTGCCTCAATCGATACGCCAGCCATGACTCCGAGAGATTCATTATTACCATAAAGCGTCATATAGCTATCACCGTGATCGACTATTACAAGTAAGCCTGCGCCACGAAGCCAATCAGCAAAGACAACCCTACCCGAATGGACTGCGAGCACAGACTCGCCGCTATTGGCGTCAAACGTGAGCCCCTGCCTGCTCACCCCATTCGAGTCCGTGCCGAAACGCGCATGGATAGAAGCCTTCACCGGCGCGCTAAGTTTGCCTTTCATCGAAGCAAAACGAGTACCTGCTTCGGGCGCAGGAATCCTCCTCATGGCGAGTTCGAGCTGCTCAACAAGCTGCTGTATGCCCGCTTTGTCCATCTCGAGTTGTTCCAGTTCGCCGCGTTGTGTCTTTATTGAGGTGGTCAGAGCAGCGAGGGCTGCTTCTCTCTCTTGGGTTTCGGCGACGCGCTTTTCCTGAGCCGCAGCAGAGCGTGCTTGAACTCGGACAAGTTCCTGTCTTTGTGCCTCTAATTGCAACTGGCTTTGGATAAGCTCGTCGAGCGCTTGTTTATACAAGGTGAGCGTTGCCCGCTGCGTGGCTGTTATACGGCTGAGATAATTGAGCTGCCGGGCTGCATTTGTAGGCCCTTGGCCTGAGAGAAAGGCGCGTGCGAGGCTCATGTCGCCCTGTTTGTATAACGCCCGCATCACGTCGCCGAGTTCTTGTTCGCGAGCGACAAGTGCAGACTCTTGCCCTGAGATGAGGCGCTGCAGTTCGTCAAGCTTTCCTTCGAGACTTCGGCGCTGCTCTGACAAGCCTTCGAGTTCGCGAGTGGAATTTGCAAGTGCGACAACCGCGTTTTGCAGGCGCTTTTCTTCGTTACTCTGTTGGGCGTTGGCTTTTAAGAGCCAGGTTTGCACTTCGTCGATTGCACTTTGCGCTGCCGCTAATTGCTGTTTTGCTTGCTCAGGAGTCTGCGCTGTCTGCTCTGCGCCCAGTGTGGGCGCAGAGGCCAGCAGAGAGACAATGATAAACGCGGCTAGTCTCATCAGCTGAGTAAGTCTTTCCCAGTCATTTGTGCTGGAATAGTTAAGTCGAGCAGCGAAAGTAGGGTGGGGGCGAGGTCGCACAAACTCCCTTCGCCGGTAAATTCTTTTCCTGAGCCGCCCACATAAACTAGGGGAACTGGCCCGTTGGTATGAGAGGTGAGTGGCTGCTGTGTTTCGGCATCGAGCATCTGCTCCACGTTACCGTGGTCGGCGGTTATAAGAAGCTCGCCGCTGGCTTCTTCGATCGCATCAACGATTCGGCTCAAACACGCGTCGAGCGCTTCAACGGCTTTAACAGCGGCATCAAAGTCGCCCGTGTGGCCAACCATGTCGCCATTTGCATAGTTGCAGATAATCGCATCGTATTTGTGCGAAAGAATGGCAGCGACCAACTTATCGGTTACCTCAAACGCAGACATCTCGGGTTGTAGGTCGTAGGTCTTCACATCTGGCGAAGGGATAAGCTCACGGTCTTCATTGCTAAACGGCTCCTCGCGGCCGCCATTGAAGAAGAACGTCACATGAGCGTATTTTTCGGTCTCGGCAATGCGCAGCTGTGTCTTGCCCTGCGCAGCGAGCGTCTCGCCGAGCACATTCACGAGCGTTTCAGGCGGATAAGCGCACGGTGCAACTATGTCGTCTGCGTAATGAGTGAGCGTCACGAAGCTTGCAAGCGCAGGAGGGCTTTTGCGCTCGAAACCGTCGAAGTCGGCGCTGATAAAGGCGCGAGTAAGTTCGCGTGCGCGGTCCGAACGGAAGTTCATGAATACGACGACATCGTCATCATTGACGGTTGCAGCGGAAGTGCCAACGATCGTTGGTTTAACAAATTCATCGTCTTCGTCGCGGGCATAGGCCTCTGCTAGGGCGGTTTCGGCATCGGAGAAGGAAAACTCGGCCTCGCCGCGCGTGAGGAGATCATAGGCGGGTTCGACTCGGTCCCAACGGTTATCACGATCCATGGCATAGAAGCGCCCGCAAATCGAGGCGACCCGGCCACAGCCGCTTCGAGCAAACAATGTCTCGACCCGAAGCAGAGAACCGAGAGCGCTGCGTGGTGGCGTGTCACGACCATCTAGAAAGGCATGAAAGAAAACCTGCTTTGCACCGCGTGCTAGAGCGAGTTCGAGCATCGCAACGATTTGGTCTTCGTGGCTGTGAATGCCGCCTGGCGAAAGGAGGCCGAACACGTGCAGCGCAGAGTCTTTCTGAATACTGGTGTCGACGGCCTGGGTTAGCACGGGATTGCTGACAAACGAGCCATCAGCGATGTCTTTGTCGATGCGAGTCAGATTCTGATAGACGACTCGGCCGGCGCCGAGGTTCATATGGCCTACTTCTGAATTACCCATTTGTCCCTCGGGTAGGCCCACAGCGAGGCCAGAGGTTTGGATCAGTGCGTGGGGTTTATTCTGCCAAAGTGCATCCCAGGTAGGGCTTTTGGCAGCGAAAATTGCATTGCTGTCGGTGGCGTCGCGATGCCCCCAGCCGTCAAGAATGAGGAGAAGTGCGGTCTTTTTCGCTGTCATCGGGAGCCTGCTTGCCGTTGGTTGTAGAGAGGAGACTATTATCCTTGAAACTGGCGCGCTTCTCTACAAGCCTATGCGCCACCCCGCTTCTTATGGGCCGCTGTGGCGTGTATACTTGCCACCTTTATTTGCCGCTACACATCGGATTCAGCATGGCGCAGTTCATTGAGTTTTTGAGTAATCACCCCATTTTGGTCGGCTGTTGGCTCGCCGCTTTTATCGGCATTATGGTGTATCACCAGCGTACTGGCAGCAAAGGAGCGAGCCCCGCGCAGGCAATAACGCTCATTAACCGCAGCGACGCCTTAGTAGTCGACATACGCGATAAAAAAGACTTCGACGAAGGGCATATTGTTGACGCCTTGCATATTCCTGCCGCTAAGCTCGAACAGCGCGTTGCAGAGCTGAGTAAGCAGAAGGGCAAGCCGATTGTCGTCGTGTGTAAGCATGGCCAGCAGGCGGGTGATTCGGTTAAAAAAATTGAATCTGCCGGACATGATCCGGTTTACAAATTAAATGGCGGCATGGCCGAATGGAAAGGCCAATCCCTTCCTGTCGTCACTAAGTAGAAACTGTTAAAAATCGCTAAAATTTAAAAAAATCATTAAACGTGACCGTATAGGACCCAACATGGCTGATAACGAAGAGAACCAACAACCAAACGAACAGGCAGCAGCTGGCGAGCAAGCGGCAGGCCCGCAGTTCGCCTTACAGCGTATTTACCTCAAGGATGCCTCTTTCGAGTCACCGCGCAGCCCGCTCGTTTTTCAGAGCCAGTGGCAGCCTAAGATTAACTTCGACATCAAGACTAAAAGCGACAAGGTGCAAGACGGCGTTTACGAGGTTGTTCTCGTTCTCACTGTCGAAGCTGAGCTCGAAGAGCAGCCCGCGTTTGTCGTAGAAGTGCAGCAAGCAGGTGTTTTCACAGCGAAAGACTTTGGCGACGAGCAGCTTGCCCAGTTGTTAGCCACCGTTTGCCCTAATATCTTGTTCCCCTATGCGCGAGAAGCGGTAGACAATCTTGTTGTGAAAGGCAGTTTCCCTGCTCTTATGCTGTCGCCAATCAACTTCGATGCGCTTTATGCGCAGCAGAGACAGGCTCAGGCAGAACAGGCGGCATCGACAGAGCCGACTAACTAGGTCTGTTAGTTTACTAATGCATTAATCCCGCCTCTATTTTTAGTCTACAGGGGGGTTATGTAGTAGCAAGAGTAAAAGGGCGAGGCGCGAAAGCGGCTCGCCCTTTTTATTGCCTCCTGATTTTGCGGGTGCTGTAAATACGAAGTTGGAATAATGGGGCATTTTATCTCTAGCGGCATAGGGTTGCTGTTAGTTGGAAGCTCCTTCGAAATTCAGCTGTCGCCATGCTTCATAAGTCACCAACGCTGCTGCGTTCGATAGGTTAAGACTTCTGCTATCGGCGCGCATTGGTATCCTCAACAAGCGATCCACACCCAGTTCCGATCGAATGATATCAGGCAGCCCGCGCGTCTCAGGCCCAAACACCAGAAAATCTCCCGAGGCAAAGCTGGCCTCGTGATAGTGCCGTGATCCCTTAGTGCTGAGTCCATAAATCGTTGCGCCTTGCGTCGCAGTAACGAAGGTCTCCCAGTCTTTGTAAAGATTGATTCCTGCAAATTCATGATAATCAAGGCCGGCCCGACGGAGTTTCTTATCGTCCAGCGCGAACCCAAGAGGCTCAATGAGGTGCAGTTGACAGCCCGTATTAGCCGCTAAGCGGATGATATTGCCTGTGTTGGGAGGGATCTCTGGCTCAAATAAAGCTATATTTATCATAATTTCAAGTGCTCTCTCCTAAATTTGCCCTAGTTCGTCCCAAACAGCTTTAATGATAAAACGACAGTTAGTTTACAAGTACGTGTAATGACCCACCGGTTTCTGCACAACTAAGCAGCTAGTTGGTAAGCCTGTTTAGGCGTTTTCATGTTCAGTGCTTGGTGTGGTCGCTGCGTGTTGTACCACATCACCCACTGGCCGATTATTGCCTGCGCTTCCTCAAATGACTTGAAGTTGTGCAGCCAAATACATTGCTCCTTCATCGTTCTAAACAGCCGCTCGATCATGCCATTTTGCTGCGGCGTGTGCGGTGTGATGAACTCTTGTTTAATGCCGTAGCTGCGGACTGTCACCGTAAAGCGTCGAGACGTGAACACGAGGCCATTGTCCGAGCGAAGCGTCAGCGGCTGCGCTGTGCGTGCCAGCGTGCCGAATCGGTTCACCAGAGCGTCCTCAAGAGTCGCCTCTGCGCATTTGGCGTCGCCACGACGGCTTAAGCGCCATCCCAAGAGCTCACGCGTGTGACAGTCTATAACGGCTGACAGCGTGATCCAGCGGTCTTCTTGGCCACACCACACGCGGGTGAGGTCCGTAGCCCAGCGCTCATTTGGCTTAGAGGCTACAGAGGGCATGGCTTGTGCTCGGGGCCGAAAGCCAATTTGGCGCTTGCGACACTGCCAGCCCTTAAGCTGATTAAGCCTCTGTATCGTGTTCCGATTAACGCCAAGCAAGAAGGCGAGCGTTCTGTATCCCGCAAAGGGTAACTCATCGATTAGCGCCTTCACCTTCTTCGCTAGCGCCTGGTTGACCCTTGGCTTTTGCCTCGTCGGTCGGTAGTAAAGCGTTCGTCGCGGGACGCCAAACCAACGCGACAGCTGGCAAAGGCTCACTCGATCACCGTCTTCCGCCATCTCGGCTTGGAGCTGAAATATCAGTCCTCGTCCAAACCCAGATGGCGATTGAGCTTTTTTCTGGCTTTGAGCTCCAACATGGCCTCGCCGTAGGCAGAGGTCAGCTCATCTATGCGTTTCTCGTAAAGCTCAGCGACATCCCGGGGATTGGCGCGCAGGGCATTCTCCATACCAGCCTCCGCCTCGTCGACCCACTGCTGTACCTCAGAGGGCTTTAGACCATGCTCTCTGGCTGCGCTAGCTGCGCTGGTCTTGCCACGGATAATCTCTTTAACTAATTCGGCCTTGCGCTTGGCGGTCCAACGTTTGATCTCGGTATTTTCGTTCATAGCGTACGTCCTCTAAAGGGCCACTATACGCTGTGCAGAGATTCAGTAGGTCATTACAGAGCTGTGTAGAAATCCCGAGATTAGAGTAGGGAATAGTTTTGATAGGCCACTAGAGCTTCCAGATGAGCCAAGCGATCAGATAATTGGACTGTGGGAGGGCGAAAACTATTGCCATTCGTGCGGGATATGTAGTGGTCAACAAAAACTGGACAGTAAATTAGGTTTTTCTTCTGCCACCGCAGGTGGCAAACCGCCGTTCGCGGTATGGGGCCTTCGCCAGTTATAGTATCCCTCTAAATAGCGTCCTAA
>Ga0208414_1001473_pt1 | contig 17764 bp, 16 predicted proteins | sample AntAceMetag02UKE_FD_184770 | JGI IMG/M metagenome (GOLD analysis project Ga0208414, IMG submission 184770) | Saline lake microbial communities from Ace Lake, Antarctica - Antarctic Ace Lake Metagenome 02UKE (SPAdes) (version 2) | ecosystem: Environmental > Aquatic > Non-marine Saline and... | reverse complement strand
TGTCGGCGGAGCAGTTGCCGCTCAGGCGATTTCCGATGGTGCCCGCGTGACCACCGTGACCCGAAACCCTGAGACCTGCACCCGATTGCGCAACTTGGGATGCGATGCCGTCGCCGCTGATTTAGAGAGTCCCGTTTGGCACGACCAGGTCCCGCCTCCCGACTTCGTCTTGAACAGCGTGAGTTCTGGGCGACAAGGCCTAGAGGGCTACCAGCGCTCCTATTTGGATGGAGCCCGCAGCATCATGGCCTGGGCTAGGGCATTCGATTGCCGGAATATACCTCTGATCTACACCAGCAGCACTTCGGTCTATCCCCAAGATGGAGGGATAGATGTGGATGAGTCGATGCCGGCCGAGGCCGAAGATGAACGCGGTCGCCTCTTGCTGGCGGCCGAAGGCGTGGTCGGTAAGTGGCTTGGCCCCAGTGTCATACTGAGACTAGCGGGAATCTATGGTCCCGGTCGCCACCATCTGCTGGATAGTTTGAAATCCAGCCCGAGTCAGGTGGCGGGCGAAGCGAGTCATCATCTCAATCTGATCCACCGCGATGATATTGTCCGCGCAGTTTTGGCGAACTGGGGCAGCCAGAATCCTCCCGAACTTTCGGTCTACAATGTCGTGGACGATGGTCGGGCCACTCGGTCCCAAATTGTCGAATGGTTGGCCCAGCAGCTCGGTGTGCCCGTGCCGATTTTTTCAGGTATTTCTGTGCCGGGCCGAAGAGCAACGCGACCGGATCGGATCATTGTGAACGACAAGTTGAAATCCGAACGGGGATGGCGACCGCACTATCCCACGTTCAAAGAGGGATACGTTGATCTGCTACTTGATGCTTGAAGCTTCCCTCGGAATGAGAACCCATGGTGTTCTTTTTAATTTCTCCAACAGTCTCTTAAAATCTCATGGCCGGACTCGGTAAATTTCTCAAACAAGCTCAGAAAATGCAGCGCCAAGTCGAGTCGACGCAGGCTGAAATTGAAGCCAAGGAACTCGAAGTCACGAGCGGTGGCGGAGCCGTCAAAATCAAGATTAATGGAGCCGGAAAATTCCTCTCGCTCGAGGTCGACCCCGAATTGCTGAAGGAAGAGGCCTCCTTGGTGAATGATACTTTGCTCGCGGCCGTGCAGGATGCGGCTCAACAGGCCAAGGACTACAACGATGAGAAGATGAAGGGAGCCACCGCTGGCTTTCAGATGCCCGGAATGACCTGATGGGAGTCACCGCGTGACACCGACTCTTGAGCATCTCCAGCAGCTGCTGAAAAAATTGCCCGGCTTGGGCTACCGCTCGGCCGAGCGCGTAGCGCTGCACCTTCTCCTCGAAAAGCCCGAGTCTTTGCCCGTGCTCGTTGAGGCCTTACAGAACGCAGCCGCAAACGTCCGTCGATGTGATCAATGCGGCCATCTGGCCGAGGAGGCCTTTTGCGAAATTTGCCAGGACGACAAACGCGACTCCGGCGTAGTGTGCGTGGTCGAAAACGTTCCCGATGTGGTAGCGCTAGAGCGCAGCGGAGCTTATCGCGGAGTTTATCACGTGCTCCACGGGAAGTTGTCGCCGGTGCAAGGAGTAGGGCCGGAGCAACTCAATCTCATGAGCCTCAAAACCCGGCTGGCCGAAGGGGCGATCAACGAGATCATTCTGGCGCTCTCCAATGATGTGGAGGGAGAGGCCACCTGTCATTTTATCACGTCCGAACTCCTGCCCGATCAGGGCGACGGCGGTGTCAAGGTGACCCGGATCGGCTTCGGTTTACCTAGCGGCGGTGGCGTCCTTTACGCGGACTCTGTCACTTTAAAAAGCGCTTTGGAAGGCCGCCGCGGTTACGAATAGTTCGGTGTTGCCGCGGACTCTCCGGCCCGTTCTGCTTACCACGTTGGCTTCCCCGACGCGCCGGTAGTTCATCGGTAGAATGCGAGCTTCCCAAGCTTGAGAGGAGGGTTCGATTCCCTCTCGGCGCACCAGCGGAGACCTAAATATTACTCTGAATTATGCGAAGGGGAGGTTGCGCTTGAAAAAATCAGCACTCGGATTCGGAGGCATTCCTTTGCGTTGTCTTCAGGTCGGACTCTGTGCTCTGGTGTTAACTGTCCTGTGGCTGGGAGTGCATCGTAACGGTGATACCGACGCCCACGCGTTAGCCTTCAGGACGGGCGAAACTGCGGGCTGGAATAGAATTAGCTTCCCCACCTCCGCTGACATCAACGAATCGGAGAGTCACTTCATTGCGTGGTGGTCACCCGGCCATGTGCTGACTCCGATCGTTCTCCAGCAGTTGGGGGTACCACCGTTTCGGGCGCGGGCGTTGATTAATATTCTGGGAGTTTTTATCGGACTGTGGGGCACGCTTTCACTCGCTCGCTTCATCGGCTTTGCTCCCAAGGTCGGCCAGCTGGCGGCCCTCAGTTTGCTCCTTTCGCCCTCTGTATCCCAGTGGTGGGTTTATTACGGCGGGGGAGATGTGCTGGCCTTTGCTTTAGCCCCTTGGATATTCCGCAGCATGTTGAGCTACGAGGGCTCGATGAGGAACACCTTTATCGCGATCATCTTGTTCGGTCTGGGCGGATTCTTACTCAAGAGCTCCCTGCTTTTACTCACCCTGATCTGGGGGGCCTTTGTGGTGTTACTCTGGGCAGACCGATGGTGGCAGAGCCGCTCAATTACCTTCAAATCTCCCCCTATTGTGCAGATGGCCCTTGCCTTGGGCGCGGTGGCGGTCGTCTTGGCGGTTACGAAATTTTCGTATCTAAACTTTGGCGACACGCCCACTGGAGCTGCCTTTTCGGCTGACGCTCTCCAGGTGATTCCGTTTACGCCAAGCTTGGCAAAAGATTTAGTATATCCCGTGGCGGGGCCGATATTGGCTTGGTTGCCCTTGGAACTGCTATTTAAGCAATTGGGGTCGTATGGCGAAATTTCAGCTATGCTTTTGGCGGTGATCCTCGTCCTCGTTTCGGTGAGGTTGGCTTGGAAAGTCTGCCCACGGGCATTCGCGCTGCTGCTGACCGTCTCGTTACTCGGCTACGTCTCTTTTTTTGGTCTGCAGTATGTTAGAGATGCTTCCGTGTCATGGGAGGCACGGCATTTCATTCCGGTGTTGAGTCTATTGGCTTTGACCTGGACTCGAGCGGTGGTGGGCCTGGCCGCGCCGATACGGTGGGGTCTAATGAGCCTGCTCGGCCTAGCGTGGGGTTACCAGCACGCGGTTCTAGCCCTGCATCGGTTTCCTATTTGGAGCGAAAATACTGTTATTTATGCTGGCGATACTATGCCACGAGATCTCCTACCGGTTTGGCAACAAGTGCGTCTGCTCGATGATCAAGCTGAACCGGCCCGCACCCTTTTTCTTATTCTACCGTGGAACCGAACGCTGGAACTAGCGGTTCAGCATAGCCGGCTCATCCCTCTTTCGCCCGGCAACACGGGTATGCCGAGATTTCGCTCACACGGCACTCACTTTCCTGGCTCTTCTTTTGCGGGGGTGGGCCCAGAAATTTATCTCGTCCTCGGCGATACGATAGATTCCGCAACAATCCAGCGAAGCTTTAAGGCCTACCCGCAAAAAAAAATCATCTTCGAGTCGGAGGGCTGGAAAATTTTCCGCCTACCGGTGGTGAGCGAATGAAGCCAGTAAACGGTTACGCGTCGGCTTCGGCCGGGACGGGAACCAAGCGCTGCCACCGATTTAGGATACGGCATTTGATGTCTTCTGGCGAAAGTCCGTTTGCGGCACGCAATACGTCGTTGCTGCTACCGTGTTCGACGAAACGATCCGGCCAGCCGATGCGCTCGAGGGGGCAGGCGTGATCAATGTCTTGGAGTGCTTCTAGGACCGCGCTCCCAAAGCCGCCGGATACGACGTGGTCTTCCATCGTGACGAGGAGAGAGGAGGACTGAGCTTGCTTACTCAGGAGCTCGATATCGAGCGGTTTCGCGAACCGGGCATTGACCACGCCCACGGATAAGCCGTGTTCTTCCTGGATCAAGTCGGCCAGCGTCTGCGCCGCAGCAACCATGGGGCCGAGGGCCCAAATATTCAGGTTGTGTCCCTCGCGAACAACTTCCGCTCGGCCGATTTCTAAACGAGCGGGCTGGTCTTTGATTTTAGTGCCTAAGCCCGCTCCGCGCGGGTAACGGATGAAGGCGGGACCGTCGTGTTCCAGACTGGTGTGCAACATGTCGACGAGTTCGTCTTCATCCTTGGGTTGCATGATGGTTACGTTCGGCACGCAACGCAGGTAGGCGATGTCGAACAGGCCGTGATGCGTCGGACCGTCGTTAGCCGACAACCCAGCGCGATCCATACAGAACGTGACCGGCAGGTTTTGCAGCGCCACATCGTGGATGATTTGGTCGTAAGCCCGTTGCAAAAAAGTGGAATAGATCGCGCAGACGGGTCGCAGTCCTTTCGTGGCGAGTCCCGCTGCGAAAAGCACGGCGTGTTCCTCTGCGATGCCGACATCGAAGAACTGTCTCGGGCAGCCTTTTTCGAGATGGGTCAGACCCGTCCCCGCTGGCATCGCGCCGGTGATGCCGACAACCCGTCGGTCCGCTAGCGCGAATCGGGTGAGGGCTTTACCGAAGACATCTTGATAGTTGGGCGGGCCGCCCGAGGGGCGGGTGCTTTCACCGGTGGCGGGATCATAAGGGCTGGCCCCATGGAATTTCTCCGGCGACCTAATCGCGGCGGCCAAGCCCTTGCCTTTCTTGGTGATGACGTGGAGCAGGATCGGGTGATCGCAGTCACGCGCAAATTCGAGATTCTTGATTAGCTCTGCTTGGTTGTGGCCGTCAATGGGGCCCACATAGCGCAGGCCAAACTTCTCGAATAACGACGACTCCATGAAGAAGTCTTTGGTCTCACGTTTCCACTTCATGTAGACCCGATGCATGTCATGTCCGCCCGGTAGGCTGGTGAAGAAACGCTCCAGATCTTGGTGGATCTTATTGTAAGTTGGATTGGTCGACAGTCGATTGAGGTAGTGGGCAATAGCACCCACGTTCTTGGCGATCGACCATTCGTTATCGTTCAAGATGACGATGAGTCGCTTCGTCGATGAAACGACATTGTTGAGCGCCTCAAGCGTCACTCCGCAGGTGAAGGCGGCATCGCCGCAGACCGCGACCACATGCTCATCGGTTCCGTGGAGGTCGCGGGCCGTCGCCATCCCCAAGGCGGCGCTGAGGGCGGTGCCGGCGTGACCGGCGCCAAAGGCATCGTGTTCGCTTTCGGCCCGGTAGAGAAAACCGCTGGCCCCACCGCTATGACGTAAATTGGCAAAAAAGTCGCCGCCTCTTCCGGTGAGCAATTTATGCACGTAGCCTTGATGGGCAACGTCGAATACGAACTGGTCTCGCGGCGTTTCGAACACGCGATGGAGGCCAAGACACAACTCTACCACGCCTAGGTTCGGACCCACATGGCCCCCCTTTTGGGAGGTCACGGCAATGATCTCATCGCGTATCTCTTGGGCGAGCTGAGGCAGGGCCTCAACCGGAAGGGATTTTAAGTCTGCTGGTCCCGAAATATTCGGTAGGAGAGGAGTGGCAGAGTAGGGTGCCGGGGATTCAGCCGATTGGCTCATGCGTGGTAGGTCCGAGAACGGAATATCAGTCTTCCGGATCGGTGGTCTCAAAAGGCTCGAAGCTGTCGCTGCCGTCCTTGTTGCGTTTCAATTGTTCGATGCGAAGTTCCGCGTCTTGGAGCCGGGACTCACAATGTTTCAGCAATTTGGTGCCTTGCTCAAATTGAGTTAACACCTCGGCCAAGGGCACATCGCCGTCTTCCATCTTCGTAACGATGGATTCAAGCTGTTCGAGCGCTTCCTCGTAGGAGGGCTCGGATGCCTTGCGTGCGGTCATAACGCGCCAACATGCGCTCGTCGGAGCCCATTTCAATGTAATACACGAGTTAGGTTGGAGGGATTTAATTTGGTTTGCTGGGTAATAGGGGCACTGCTCTCGTGATTCCCCCTCAAATGAAGTATTGGTCTCAATTTTTTATTCCTACCCTCAAGGAAAGTCCGGCCGATGCCGAAATCGCATCTCACCAGCTGCTCTTGCGCGCCGGGCTGGTGCGTAAACTCAGCGGAGGTCTGTATACTTACCTGCCCGCCGGGCTGCGGGTAATGCAAAAAATTTCGCGAATTTGCCGCGAGGAGATGGATCGCGCCAACGCCATCGAGATTTGGATGCCGCACATCCACCCCGCAGAAAACTGGAAGAAGGGACCGCGTTGGGCGGCCGCTCGCGAAATCATGTTTCGAGCCGATCATGCGGGCGATCAGCAAAAGCTGGCCGAGGAACCTGAATTTGTGTTAGGGCCGACCCACGAAGAGGTCGTCACTCCACTGGCCGGTGCCGAGATCAGCAGCTACCGGGATCTGCCGAAGAACTTTTATCAGATCGCGACTAAATTTCGAAATGAGATCCGGCCCCGCTACGGGCTGATGCGAGCCCGCGAGTTTGTGATGATGGACGCTTATTCGTTCGACGTGGACGATGCTGCCTCGGTCGTCGCCTATCACAAAATGAAGGCGGCTTATGTCGCTTTCTTCAAACGAGTCGGGGTCCGGGCGATTGCGGTCGAGGCGGATACCGGCGTGATGGGGGGGAGCTATTCCCACGAGTTTATGGTGCCCGCGGAGGTCGGCGACGACGATGTGATTTACTGCGAAGAAAGTGGCTACGCCGCGAACCGCGAGAAAGCCACCAGCGGCTTGGTGCCCACAAATATCGCCGCCGCTGCGGTAGAAGCCGACGTCGAGAAGTTTGCGACTCCGGGAGTCACCACCATCGCTAAATTAGCGAAAGAGCCTTATGGCGTGCCGGCGGATCAACAGTTCAAGACGTTGATTTACATGGGGGATGAGCAGCCGTTCGTGGTGATTATTCGGGGCAACGACGACTTGGAAGAGACCAAACTCAGCTCGCTGGGATTTGCGGTGGTTCGAGCTGCTACGCCGCAGGAAATCGAACCCATTATGGGAGCCAAACCCGGCAGTCTTGGCGCGGTCAAGGGCACCATTAAAGCCCCAAGCAAGCTCGCCGGGATCTACGCCGATCACGCGATCAAGCTCATTGGCAATGGTACGACGGGCGCAAATGAAGACGGCTTCCATCTGCGCCACGTCAACGTTAGCCGCGATTTAGCGATCACGGGGTGGGGGGATTTTCGCACCGTGAAGGCCGGCGAACCTTGCCCACAGAGTGGACAACCTCTACAGAGTCGCCGCGGAATCGAGGTGGGGCACATTTTCAAGTTGGGCACCAAATACGCCGAGTGTTTCGAGGCGACCTACATGGACCATCAGAAGCAAACGCACCCGCTGGTCATGGGTTGTTATGGCATCGGGATTAGCCGGACGATGCAGGCCGTGATTGAGGAGAGCCGCGATGGCCATGGCATCGTATGGCCCTGGGCGATCGCGCCTTACCAGGTACTCGTTACCTTGTTGGATCCGGGAGTGCCCGAGGCGCGGGAGCTCGCTCAGGCTATCGGGGTCGCCGCAGAATTGTCTGGCGCGGATGTGCTGATCGATGACCGTGATGAGCGTCCAGGCGTGAAGTTTAAGGATGCCGACCTGATTGGGTTTCCGCTGCGCGTGACCATTGGGGGGCGGGGGCTCAAAGAGGGCATTGTGGAAGTGAAATGGCGTCATGAAGACAGCGTGGCAAAAGTGTCCGTGGTCGAGGCGGCCAGCCATGTAGCTGCGCTGGTTGAGTCAGCGGAAGCGGGTGCCTAAGCGCATCTTTTGAGCATCACGTAGTTGACCGGCATTCAGCTCTTCCTACGTTCCGGCCGGGCGAGGTCCCGTCCCACTCCTATATGACCATCGACGAAGCTCAAACTACGACAGCTCCTGTCATCGACAGTCTTGAAGAGACTGCGTTGGTCGGTCCTTGGAAAGTGGTGGTGATGAACGATCCGGTCAATTTGATGAGCTACGTCGTATTGGTGCTGCGAAAAGTCTTCGGTTTTAACGAACCTCGGGCTCGCAAGCACATGCTCGAAGTCCACGAAGACGGTCGTTCGGTGGTGTGGTGTGGCCTGCGCGAGCAGGCTGAACACTTTGCTTTCACGCTCCACCAGTGGCATCTATCTGCGGTGCTGGAACAAAATGAAACGGATTGAAGTAAAACTGAGCCTCGCGGTGGTCGCCCCGCTACTTGATGTCATCAAGTCGGTGAGTAAATCGCTCGACAACACCATCGCGGCAGCCGTCGACTTCGAACGCGTCGACGCCGATTTGCGGAACGAGTGGCGAGACGAGCTGGTCGCTGCTCAAAATGGAGAGGTGCAACGTCTGCTCGCGCTATTCGACTCCGAGTTTTTTGCCTCCGGCGTCGTCAATTTCGACGAAAGCAACGCGGATGCGATCCTCCGCGCCTGCGCCGCCGTGAGGTTGCAATTGAAGGGACAGTTTCTCTCCGCCTTGGCCGACGAGGCGCTCGAATCAGGCAAGGTTGAAATGGAAGCCATGCCGGATGATGAACGTCGTTATTTCATGTGTTACTTGTTTCTGGCCACCGTGCAGGAGTTGGTGATCGAGCATCTAGAACCGTCGGTTTCCTAGCGCTTCATCCTGTTTGGCTAAGCGTGGGTTAGCATTTGACGAACCGACTGGGTGACCTACCGTGGTGCATTCACACCCTGCTGTGTTCGAGGTGTCTTTATACCGCTCTTCGCCTTTGAGATTCTTAGGGAACCGAGAGGCGGTGGTGAATGCCGGGCCGTAAATCGGAAGGCAGGAGCTGCTGCTGGAGGTGCCCACCTTAATATAAAAAGGTCCTGAGCCTTTTGACATACGGCACGAGTGGGGTGTGAACCTCTTCTAATATGTCCCCAGCTTTCTACCATGTCCTCCACGTTTTCTCGGTTATCGTCGTAACCGGCGGAGTTTTTTACGGATTCGCTGGTTCACCGGGTACCCGCCAAAAGGTCCTCATGATCACCGGGATCGCGAGTGTCCTGCAACTGGTGAGCGGAATTGGATTGCTGCACAAGCTAGGTTACGGGTTCCCGGTATGGGCGATCGTCAAACTCATCTGCTGGTTAGCGCTGAGCGCACTGGCCGGAATAGGCTACCGGCAACGAGGTCGGACCGGCCTTTTTATGGCGGTGATTTTGACCATCTTGTTCGTGGCCATTATGGCCGTCTATTACCGCTTCTAGGCTGAGCCTACGCGATCAATGAACACCCTACAGCCTCTTTGCGGTGTCTGGGTGGATGCTACAGGTGTCGTCTGGACCAGCCGGGCTGATGGCACCGGCAAGCGTGTTGAGACCACTGAGAAGGGTCGGTGGTTTGCATGGTTAGGCCAAGCCCCCGATGAAGTTCTCCCCGATAGCTTGGTGCTTTCAGAATTGGCGGGTGACGGCGCATTCACCTGTCTGGCGGAAACCGATTCGCTGGGAGATTTAACCGCCACAACCAAACGGCTGCGGGGACAGATTGCGGTGGATTCAGTCACGCCGCTGGAATCACAATTCCTCTTACGAACGCGGCAACGGTTGTTCACCGATGTTAAATTCTCGGAGATGCACCGCTGTCAGCTCGATATCGAAACTGCCTCCAGTGGCGGGGATTTCAGCGATCCGCTCAAACCCGCAGACCGCGTCCTCGCGATCGGCCTGAGATTCGGAGATCGCGACCGCACCCTCGTTATCGAGGAGGTATCGGACCAGGCGGAGAAGGCATTGCTGGAACGATTGAATACCGTTCTGGCCGAGGAAGATCCCGATACGATTGAGGGACACAATATCTATAAATTCGATTTTGATTATCTACGCAATCGAGCGAGACGACACCGCGTTCCCTGCCATTGGGGGCGGTTTGGTCAGCCGGCCAAGTTTCGGCATAGCCGCCTCAAAGTAGCCGAACGTTGGATTGATTTTCCGCGCTGTGACCTGCCCGGACGCACCGTCGTGGATACGTTCCTGCTGGTCCAGCTCTACGATATCACCACGCGCGAATTGACCGCGTTTGGGCTCAAAGACGTCGCGAAACATTTCGGCATCACCCCCGCAGACGGAGGCGAGCGGACCTATCTGCCGGGCAACGAAATCCACCAGGCGTTCAGCGAAAATCGCGCGGCGTTCCTCGCCTACTTGGCGGATGACCTCCGCGAAACCAAGGGCATCGCCGACCGCTTGCTGCCGACCTATTTCGAACAGGTGCGCACCTTTCCGATCACGTTTCAGGAGGCGACCCTTCGCGGCACCACGGGCAAGATCGACCTGTTGTTTCTGGAGCACTATTATCACGCGCGGCAGGCGACGCCGTTGCCCCCCGTCGTGACTCCGTTTGAAGGCGGTTACACGCGGAGTTTCCAGGAAGGCGTCTTTCGCCATGTGCTCCATTTCGACGTCGCCTCGCTTTATCCGAGTCTCCTGCTGCAAATGGGCCGCAATCCGACCAACGATGTATTGGGCGTGTTCATCCCACTGTTGCAGAACCTGCGGGAATACCGACTGCGCTACAAACAACTGGCCCGCACGGCCGAGGACCGGGACGAGCGCGCGGAAGCGGACGCGCGTCAGGCCAGTTTTAAGATCTTGATCAATTCGTTCTACGGCTATCTTGGATTCGCCGGGGCCCGATTCGGTGACGGAGAACTCGCGGCGGAAGTCACCAAACAGGGCCGTGACCTGTTGCAGTCGTTGATCGCACGTTTGGTTGAATTGGGGGCAACTATTTTGGAGGCGGATACGGATGGAATTTATCTTTCGAGCGCGGCGCATTTTGATGCCCCTGAAGTATTGCTGAAGCAGGTCTCTACTGTCCTGCCGACTGGAATCGAGCTTGAGTATGATGGCCGCTACCAAGCCATGTTCTGCTACAAGGCGAAGAACTACGCGTTGTATGACGGCAAGAAAGTCACGCTCAAAGGCAGCGCGCTCCGATCTCGTGGCATTGAACCTTACCTCAAACGACTGAACGACAGTCTCATTTCGAATCTCTTGGGGGCTGGCGGTGAATCGCCCACCGATTTGGTGCTGCACTACCGCGAGGAAATTGTAGCGATACGCATACCGGTGACCGAATTGGCCAAGACCGAAACCCTGAACCAAAATCCGGAAACCTATGAACGGTTTATCGCCGGAGGAGGAAAGCCCCGGCGTGCGCCGGCGGAAGTGGCACTGAAGATGAATCCGTCACCTCGAATGGGAGATCGCATCAGCTATTACATCCAACCGCGACAAAGAGGGCAGACCACCAACTGGCAACGCGCCCGAGCAGTGGCGGACTACGATCCGATTCAAGCACCCTACGATCCCTCGTTTTACTTAAAAAAATTGGCGGATTGGGTCACCAAATACGGAAGCTTTCTGGATGGTGATAAACTGCGGCCTACCGAGCAACAGGGCGAGTTGCTCTGACCCCGAGGAGCGCCGTCACCTAGGTGCCTTGCGCTAATCGTCGCACCGTTTGCACGAGTTCGAAACCGTCACGCAATCCGACGTTCGAACCACCGACTTCCCGCCAAGCGATTTCTAGATTCCGCAGGGGAACGCCATCTGCCTGAGCGGCCAAGAGGAGTTCCAGATCAAACGCGTAGCCCGTTTCCGTCCAAGCGCCTCGATCACGCTCTCGCCACCAATGGGCGGGCACGAGTTTGAATCCGCACTGGGTGTCCTGAACTCCGAGCTTCAATTTACGCCTCGCCCAACCCGCGAACCAACTGCCGCTGCGTTGTCGCAGCCAATCCCGGTGGACGGGTAGTGCCGGATTCCGATGGTAACGATTGGCGGCGATTACCGGTAGTTCACTTTGCGGCGCTAGGGCAGTCGTGATGCCGCTCAAAACGGCTGACACCGGGACCGCACCATCCGCATCTACCAACGCCAACCAGCGCGCCGTCGATGAGGCGTGGCGCCAACCGTGGTAGATCGCGCCGCCTTTACCTTGGTGAACGGGCACCTCCAACATCGGGCGCAGGAAATTAAAATCCCCGCGCAGGCGATCGATCTCGGCGCCGGTCAGTTTCGGTTCCGGCGCGGGCGAGCCATCATCGACGACCAGAATCTCCACGGCTAAGCTGTCGCGCTCAATCGCTTGGCAAAGCTCACGCAGGAACGGCGGTAGTCTTTGGGATTCGCACCAGCAGGGTATGACTAAACATATTTCGGGTCCGACGTTTTGCAGGTGCTTGGCCAACGCTCCCGCCACCACGGGAGCCGATTCGGCGTGGGTGGCGAACACGCCGAATTCGGGATCATCGCCAATCACTGCCCTCAACTGCGCATCGGTCAGCAGGATTGCGGCAGTCGAGAGGGCGTCGGCCAGCGCCGCGCTGGGGGCCATAACCAAAGACTGCGGTCTCGCCGGGCATTTTTGCTCGCCGATGATATGGTCAGGCTGAAACCCGTCCCCGGAAGCGCCGAACGCGAACGGGGCTTTGAGCTGGAGTGCGGGCGCGCCCGGCGATTGGGGGAGGTGCAGGGTCCACGTATCGCTAGATCCGTCGGGCGGCGGGCCAAACACCAAGAGACTAGATCCGCCGCCACTCAGCACCGCGGTTGGGATATCCCATTCATGCAGCAGGCTGGCCAAGGCGTCTAAAGCCGCCCCTTTGCCGACCGCGCCGAGATCAAGCCAGCGCCGGCCGCCCAACTTAGTTATGATCGGCTGATCCGGATCAATGGCCAACACCGGTTCCCGATCGTCGGCTACTGGTGCGGTCAGATCCGCGAGGTGATGGGGAATGGACTGGGTTTTTGCCAACAGCGCGGAGTGTCCGGCAAATGGATCGAAGGCTCCTTCGGTCGCCGCTGATACCTCGATGGCATTGAGCAAGCAGTGGTAGGTTACCTCATCGATGCGAAAGGACTCACCCTCGGCAGCGCGATTGATCCGCGTGACGTCGCTGCCTTCTCGATAAAAACTCAGGTGATCCTCCAACTGGTCTAGCCGACGAAACGCCTCTTCGGCGATCGACTGGAGATCATTGCCGTCAGCCGGTGGGGCGAGATGCAGGACGAACTGCGTGGCCATCGCCTCGTGGGAAAAACGCGCCAGTTTATCGAGACCGACGAGCCTGATGATCGAAACGGGAGGCGGGTTCATGGTTTACCTTCCGGAAGCGGAAAAAATACCCGTTCCCACGTGGGGCGATTGATGAAGGTGTAGAGCAGCCCGTTGGGGCGCAGTCCATAAAACTCGGCGATTGGAAAGGTTGATTGATCGAAGGTCGCATCGCCGAGTTGGCTGTCCCAGACGATGATATCCCACGCTGCCGCGGGTAGCGGGAGCTCGTCAAAATATCCCACTTGCGACTGGTCGCGCAGATACCACGGCAACGGCCAAGCGTGTTCGGGACTGACAATGGCAATGCGCAACGGGGCCGGACTTGCGGCCTGCAGTTGATTAATCCGCTCCGGCAATTTGAGCAGTCCCCGGGGTGCCTGCACGTAGAAGTAGGGATTGCGGATGTCTCCGGGATAGCGGCCGAGCGCCAGTTGGCTCTTGGCGTAGGACTGCGCACAAGTCAGGCCGCCCAGCACGACCGCACCGATCAGCGCGAAGCGTGATCGTCGCGCTATTTCGGACAGCAGGTTGGCCGCGAGCAGCACGACGCCGATCATGGGCGTGAGCATGAGCCACGGTGTTTTGTAGGGGAGCGCGGAGTGAAAGATAATCAGCGCGAACGTGAGCAGGGCAGTAACGCGGTGCGCGCGGGTCGCGTTTTTTCGCAGGGCCAGGAGTCCGCCCGAAAAGCCCAAAGCGAGGAGGAGATATTGTCCCCAGTTGGGCCCGCCAGAGGGAATGATTCCGAGGGTTCTCAATTGATACCACCACGGATAGGTGTGCGGGCTTTCGGCCAATCGATCTGCCTGTAGGAAGTAGGTCCGCACGCCGTCGATGATGCCCATGGGATGGGCTCCGAAACTGGAATAAAAAAACGCGAACGGGATGAATGCGCCGAGCGCAACTACGAGCATTTTGGGGACGCTCCATTTGGCGTGATTCGCCGCCCGGGTGATCACGAGGGCTCCCACGGCCATACCCAGATAGAGCGGTGTCGTTGCTTTCGTGGCCTGTGCCAGCCCGGCGAGAATTCCCAGCATCAGCAATTTACCGAGCGGATACTTACCGTCGGGACTGAGGGCCAAGAGAACGAACGCCCAGACGAGAAACGCCAACGAAGCCTCTTGGATAAAATAAGTATGGTAGAGCGAGGTGAGCGTTTCAAAAGCCAACAACGCGACTGCGAACGTTCCCGTGCCTTCGGCGAATCCGGCGGATCGAGCCCCGAAGCCTAGCAGGATGAGCGTCGCGATTCCGGCGGCTAGAGCGTAGCGCCGGGCGGAGCGGTCATCGTAGTCGTCGGCGTCACCGCCGCGCAGTTGATGCAACCAAGCCGACCCAAAATACAACGTGGGACCATGTCGGTCCCACGGATCATAACGGTAACCCTCGCCGTCGAGGAGCTGCCATGTTTGCCACGCCTGCACCGCCTCGTCGGCGTGCAGGGGGCGATTTTCCAAATGAGCTGCTCGCCAGCCCGTGCCGACGATGATCGCCAGCACGGTCAGGATCCACCAAGCGCGCTTATTCGGCGGAGCGGCCAAAGACTTCTACTTCGATGTAGTGATTGAGACCGTCGCTGGTGTTGCCGTTGGAGTAAAAGCGAACGTATCGGCCCACGGCCTTGTTGCCGGGAATCAATCGACCGTGGTTCTTCTCAACGTAAGCGGGATCAGAGCCCCGGCCCAGACCCGAGGAATCATCGTGGTCGCTGTTGAACACCGTGATGACGCCGTCATTAAATTCAGGATCGTTCGAAACCTGGATAACCACATCGATATAGGCTCGGGGTTGAGCGTGAAAGTGCCAGAGCCCGATACCATGAATTTCGGTCGGCGCTTCGAGATCGACTTGGATCCACTGCAGCATCTCGCCGAGCTCAACGTAGTAGCCATCTTCGGATTCTTTGTCGCCATCTGTGACCATATCGAGTTCGCCGATGATGGGCCAAGAATCGGAGGACGTTACCGTTTTCCCGGCAGCCACGTTGGTAACATCGGCGGGAATCATGATTTCCGGAGCGTCTACGTTGGGCATTTCCAGATGCGGCAAGCGAATCGGCGCCGGGGTGCTGGTGACCTTTGGTGGAGGGAATTCTAGCTGCAGGACGGTCGTGTCGGCCGCGAATGCGGAAGCCGCGACGGTGGCAGCGAGCAGAGCAGAGAGGAGGGGTGTTTTCATGTAAAAGGGAGGGGCGGGTAGGCGGGTGGTGGAAACGAAAGCTCAGGCCACAAAGTCTTCGGGTTTCATTGCAATTGTAGTGCGAGCTGCGATGGCGGGATTCACTTTGAAGATCGGTGCTTCGCTGGCGAAGGCGTGGGCTCCGTCGCAGTTGAGTTCATTTTCGCCGCGCACGGCGCCGAAGAAGTTCTCCAGATGCGGTTGATGCAAGGGCTTGTTGAGCACGACCGGTAGATCGTAGGCGACCAGCGGGGCGGTCTCGCGCACATCGACGGTCGCGTGATCGGCGGGAGCTGCCATGGCGGATTGCTGGAGATACTTTAGGTCGATCCACTTGTCCCACTCGGGCGCGCGATCTTCGCGGTAGACCTTGGTGAGGCTCGGGTTTTCGGAAATTTTGACCGAGCCTTCGTCACCCATGAATTGCTCGAAATAACCGCCGCCGGCACTGGTCGTGGTGAGCACTTGGTAAAAGGCGCGAACCGAACCTTCGGCGGTGTCGTATTCGAAGATGGCCATGACATTGTCATACCATTCGCGGGTCGGGTAGTAGTCGGCACTGCCCGAGGCCATGACACTGGTCGGCCCGGTGCCGAGGAACCAATTGAAGATGTCGATCTGATGAGCGCCGAGATCAGAGATCGGGCCGCCGGACAGATCGCGGAACCAGCGCCAATTGCGAAACTGGTGCATATCTTTGAAACCGTAGCGCTGCAGCGTATCAGCCGGTATCTCGTAGCGCTTGGGAAAGCCCAAGTCTCCTGAGACGGCTCGATTCCATTGACCATTGATATTGGTGATGCGGCCGGGGATGTGCGCCTTGTTGATGATATTGTTCAGCGCGTGCAGGTAGCGGGGATTGCTGCGGCGTTGGTGGCCGATCTGCAACAACTTGCCGCTCTCGCGTTGGGCCACGACCATCGTAGCCGCAGCTTCGGCCGTGTGGGCCATCATCTTCTCGCAATAGACATGGATACCCGCCTTGAGGCACATGTTGGTGTGCGGCGCGTGCCAGAAATCGGGCGTCGCGATGATCACGGCATCAAGATCGGTCTCTTTGGCGAGCATCTCCTCGATGTCTTCGTAGCCATTGGGGTTGAAGCCGGCCTTCTTAAGCCGATTCACGCCGTAGCGACGGGAGAGTTCCCAGATGTCGCACACGGCCACGAAGTTGAGGTCTTCGATATTGAGGAGTGAATCGATGAGCACCCGACCCTGCGAGCCGATGCCGATTAGGGCGACGTTGAGGGTATTGCCCGAGCTCTGGGCTTTGATGATGGACGGCGCGGCGACCACCATACCGCCAGCGGCGAGTCCGGTTTTGAGAAAACCCCGCCGTGACCACGGCAGGGAAGGGAGCGTTGAATCTTTGGGTTCCATGTAACGGAGGGGGGGATTACCAGCGGGGTAAGACCGCGAAGCGGTCGTGTTTGACGAGGCGCAGAGCCGCCACGACTAGTACAATATGTATGCCTAACCAGGCAATACCGCCACTTTCATTGAGCAAAATTAGGCCGACCGAAAGGCTGCAGTAGAGGAGGCCGTGCAAGAACAACGTGATCCGCGGGGCCAAACCAATCAGCAGCGCGACGCCAAGCGCAATCAACACGGGACCGAGGATGACATCGTAAACCCCCAGCGACCAATTCGGCAGCAGGGGCTCCGCCGCAAACTTGTCCGCTAGTGGCGGGGGCAAGCCGTGGTAGTGCTCCAAGCCATAAACTTTGGTTTTGATTTCGACCATGGTGCCATTGATGTCGGGATCGCCGAACTCATCGAGCAGCGGCTCTTCGGTTACGGCGGTGCCGGCGTATTTTTCGAGACCGGCCAGCACGGCCCGTAGGCCCAGCCAGACCCGGAGCACCAGAAAACCAAAGGTGTCAGCGATATTCTCAGGGAGCGAGAATTTGGAGTTTGAGTGGGAGCTCATGGCTTAAACAGAAAACAAGATTAGAGATTTGGGTAAGATCGGTGCCGTGGAACCGTTGAGTAAGAGGGCGATCTAGAAGAAGCCGGGACGGTAGGTCTTGGTGAGGTATTGGTTGGCCGGTTCGTAGTTGGAGAAGCGAACGTTTTTCGCGTCGAACTCGAGACGGCGGTTCGCGCGGATGGCGGCGTTGCCGAGCAACACGGTCTCGGTAAAGGGACCCGCGTAGGCGAAGCTGGAGGCCGGTTGGCGATTGTCGCGGATCGCATTGCACCAGGCGAGGTGATGGTTGCTGGTCTCGACGCGTTCCAGCGTCTTGGGCGGGAGATTTGGGGCGATTCTCTGCATCTCGGTTTCAGGGAATATGCGGGGGCTAGCGCCGTAGGTAGAGTTTACCATGCTGGCTTCGGAACCGATGATCAGGGTGCCGCTGCCATCGCGGTAATACTGGCGTCCGTCTTCCCAGTCGGCCGGGAATGGCGGCGTGAGACCGCCATCATACCATTTCCATTTCAGCGCCGGTTGGGCGCCGCGGGCCGCAAACTCGTATTGGACGACCGAGCTAATCGGGCAACTCTGGTCGTTGTTCTTGGCGGAATAGGCTTCGATTGCGGTCGGCGATCCCAG
>Ga0208414_1001463_pt1 | contig 17818 bp, 13 predicted proteins | sample AntAceMetag02UKE_FD_184770 | JGI IMG/M metagenome (GOLD analysis project Ga0208414, IMG submission 184770) | Saline lake microbial communities from Ace Lake, Antarctica - Antarctic Ace Lake Metagenome 02UKE (SPAdes) (version 2) | ecosystem: Environmental > Aquatic > Non-marine Saline and... | reverse complement strand
AGTGCAGTAGGTAATTCTAGTATTCATATCAATCTCAACGGCTATTTTTCGCCCAGCTTGGGGCAGAGACTAACCCTATCACGGCTGACCTGCCTCATATATGAATTGTAAGGGCTTATGAGCCTAATTATAAACATGATTCGATTGCGGTCACTCAACGTTTAAAGCACTAAACTGCGCCGAGTGCTTATTTTCATTTTCCTGTAAACTAATTGCCATAACATGTCATTAATAAATCATATTTGGGCCATAGACAATGAATAAACGCGCTAAATACTTTCCTACCTCCAGCCTCCTTAGCCTCATCATTGTGTGCTGCGCATGCAGTTTACCAACGACCACAGCCCAGGAGACGCCAGAGTCTTGGTATCAAGAGGGCCAAGCTACAGTTCGCCGCAATCTGGCCCTACGCAACCAGATCCCGGTTGATGGGGTTGCTAAGAACGTCATTTTATTTGTTGGCGATGGGATGGGAATCTCAACAATTACAGCGGCTCGAATCCTCGAAGGGCAGCTTCGCGGCGAAAGCGGCGAAGAAAACGCGCTGTTTTTTGAAAGCTTCCCAAATGTAGCTCTATCAAAAACCTATAACACTAACGGTCAAGTTCCGGATTCTGCTGGCACCATGTCGGCGATGGCTAGCGGCATTAAAACCGACGTCGGCCTAATCAGCGTTAATCAAAATGTGGTTCGTGGTGACTGTGATTCTGTTTCTGGCAACGAGACTCTTACTTTTCTTGAGCGGGCGGAAATGCGCGGGCTTGCTACCGGCGTAGTCTCTACTGCTCGCCTAACCCACGCGACGCCTGCTGCAAATTATGCCCATTCAATGGACAGGAATTTTGAAGATGACCGTGATGCAAGCGAGTTATCCAATGCTGGGGATTGCGCAGATATTGCTCGGCAACTGGTTGAATTCTCTAATAACGTAGCAAATTCCGATGGCATAGAGGTAGCATTGGGCGGCGGGCGCCGCAGTTTTCTGCCCAGAACAGATGGCGTCGATCCAGAAACTAATGGTCAGGGCGAGCGCCTAGACGGGCGCGATCTAAGCCAAGAATGGATTAATAACCATGACAATGCAGCTTATGTATGGAACCGAGAGCAGTTTAATGACATCGATCCAGCAACTACTGATCATTTGTTAGGCTTGTTTGATCCATCACATATGGAATATACGGTAGATCGTCTTAACGATGTTGCAGGCGAACCTAGCCTTAGTGAGATGACCGCAAAAGCAATCCAAGTGCTTAGCAAGAATCCCAAAGGATACTATTTGAATGTAGAAGCAGGACGCATCGATCATGCCCATCACGCAGCCAACCCGAATCGAGCTCTAATGGACACTATCGAGCTGGCTGAGGCGGTAAGAACTGCTGTCGAGATGGTTGATTTAAGCGAAACGTTAATCATAGTTACCGCAGACCATAGTCATGTCTTTACAATCGCTGGCTATCCGGCTCGAGGCAATCCAATTTTAGGAAAGGTCGTTGGAGTAGATAGTGCTGGTGAAACCAGGACAGATTTAAGTCTCGCCGAAGATGGCCTGCCCTACACAACTTTAGGTTACAACAATGGCCCAGGATTTCATTTGATTAAGGACAGCGGCTCAGCCGACGATGTTTATGAAGAAGACATCCACATGAGCGGCAGAGTAGATTTAACGAACGTTGATACAACCGCAACAGGCTTTCATTCCGAAACTGTGGTCCCCATGTCCAGTGAGACCCATGGAGGTGAAGACGTTGCTATTTTTGCCATTGGCGCAGGGGCGGATTTAGTAAGAGGGGTTATGGAACAACATGTTATTTTTCATGTCATGATGGAGGCTAGCCAACTTGAATCCCGTTAAATCAAGCCCAACCCCTTCGGCGGGCAGGCTGGAAACTTATTCTGAAGAAGAGCTATGAGCGTTCAAACAAAGATTGGAATGTTTGGCAATCCTTCTTCAGAGTTTTTTATATCCGAAGACGAACTGCAACAGTTCTTGGTTGCTAATCAGGCAAAGGAGTCAGCCTACTGGCTCCTGCAATCGAAGGGTGTAAAGCTGTTTGCGAAAAAAATCGAAAAGCTTTTTGTGGTATCCAATGGCGGATTTACTTTTCAAGCTACCTGGGAGGGAGAGCCCACCACCTGCGTTAAAAGTATGTCTATCGTAGAATTTATAGAATTAGTTAAAAAAAACCGCATTGGCAAAAGAACAAAATACGTGGTGGTCGGCAGCGTGTAACCCAGATCTAAGCGGTTTGAAACTCGTAAATCGAGCCCAAGTTCAAAATAGAAGTGAGTTCGTCCAACGCTGTGCGAGACTCAATTAACAAGCTTGGATCAGCCAAGTCATCGGGATGCAATTCATCTCTATAGTGCTCATTAATCCAAGCTTCGATGTCAGCAATTAGTTCATCGTCCAAAAAAACTCTGGCTTGCATAGCCTTAATTTGTTCTGGGCTCATCACCACACGAAGCCTTAAACACGCAGGCCCCCCGCCATTACTCATACTTTCTCCGAGATCATAGTAGACGACTTTATTCACTCCAGCTTGGCCAGCCTCTAACTCGTCCAAATAACTCTTTACCGCCGCGTTAGCTGCGCACTCTGCCGGCACTACCATCACCGAGCCCTCGGTATTTGGTACCGATAGCAGCTGCGAATTGAACAGGTAAGATGTCACCGCATCCTCTAAGCTAACCGATGCTGATGGCACTTCGATATAACTCATACTGCCGGTTCCGATCGCCTTATCTAAATCACTTTTTACTTCATCAGCATTCAGAAATGCCTTTTCATGAAAGAATAATAGCTCCCGATTTCCCACCGAAATTACATCATTGTGAAAAACACCGGCATCGATTGCGTGAGGATTCTGCTGCGCAAAAACGCTGTTTCTCGGGTCAAGCTGATGACTGCGAGCAATAGCCTCAAACGCCTCGCGAGTCTGCCTAGCCGGGTATTTTTTTGGTCCCAAACTACTCGACTTCGCCGACACTCCGTAGACAAAAAATTCTACACCAGGCTCGCCATATTGACTGCAGAATCGCGTGTGGTTAGCCGCCCCTTCATCAGAAAAAGCCGGCGTTGCAGGCAACGGGCAGTGGTGCGCATAGCTCTCGCCCTTAAAGATAGCTTTTAGGATTTTGGCCGTCACCTGAGGCTCGATAGAGCGGTGCGTCATACTTATTAAGTTGGCCGGCGTAAAATGAGTTCTACCATCAGCAGTATCGGCAAACGGAGAGACTGTCGCCGCATTAGCTACCCACATATTAGAAGCTGAAGAAACACAGGCTAAAAGGTTTGGCGCCAAAGCTGAGGCGCGGGCCAGAATTGCTGATTCATCCTTGCCTTGAAAACCAAGTTTTCTCAGAGTCGGCACATGAGGACGATCATGAGGCGGCAATATACCTTGGGTCATACCCATAGCCACTAAGGCTTTCATTTTTTCAAGCCCTTGCAATGCAGCCTTCTTCGGGGATGACGTACGGCCACCGTGCTGGCGACTCGCAACGTTACCGAAAGAGAGGCCAGCAAAATTATGGGTAGGCCCTACTAAACCATCAAAGTTTACTTCAACACTGCCCTTATTTTGCTGCGCCATTAAAGTGTAATTCCTGGCGCCAAAGAGTCGGGAAGCTCAACTGCCTGGCTCGACATGCTGGCAATAGGATAAGCACAATAGTCAGCCGCATAGTAAGCCCCCGGCCTAAAATTCCCGCTTGCTCCTACCCCACCAAATGGAGCCGAACCGCTGGCGCCGGTTAGCGGTCTGTTGAAATTAACAATCCCGGCATTGATTCGAGGGTAAAAATAGTCCCAAGCTGATGCGCTATCGCTAAGCAATCCCGCTGACAATCCATAGCGCGTATTATTAGCGACCTCAACAGCTGCCTCCAAATCATCAACCCATTGGATTTGCAGCAAGGGGCCAAAACATTCCTCATCGACAACTCCATTAGCACCGGTCACATCGATAAGGCCCGGCTGAATAAATGGCTTACTCGCATCCTCTCTGTTCATTGCCAACAAAGGTGTGGCACCAGCGGACAGCAGCTGATCTTGAAATGCCATTGCCCCGTCCGCCGCCGCATTTGAAACTACCGGTCCGATGAAACAACTATCATCAGAGCCAATTTTTATTGTCGCCGTTGCCTCTACAAGCTTTTGGATAAGCTTTTCATTGGTAGCACTTTTAACAATTATAAGACGACGCGCACAGGTACAGCGCTGGCCCGCCGAGATAAAGGCTGACTGGATAATGGTATAGACGCCTGCATCCATATCGGCAACGTGATCGAGAATTAGCGCGTTATTGCCGCCCATCTCCAGCGCTAGCATTTTATCAGGCTGACCTGCCAGCGACTTGTGGATAGCATGGCCGGTTTTGGAGCTTCCTGTAAACAACACCCCATTGATGTCCACGGCATTGACTAATGCCTCACCGGTGTCTCTTGCACCTTGAATCAGGTTTACCACACCGGCAGGAATTCCCGCTTGCTCCCAGCAAGCTATCATTAGCTCACCAAATTTTGGAGTTAGCTCAGAGGGTTTAAATACAATGGTATTGCCCGCCAATAGCGCAGGGATAATATGGCCATTTGGAAGATGGCCGGGGAAATTATACGGACCTAATACAGCGAAAACACCAATGGGCCGGTGCGCCAAACGCACCTCAATTGAGTTTACAGTACTTTCTTTTTCGCCAGTACGCGCAGCGTAGGCGGCCACCGATATTGCAGCCTTACCAATCATCGCTGCAATTTCTGTTTTACTTTCCCAGAACGGCTTACCGGTTTCCTGATGTATCGCTCTAGCCAACTCTTCTTGATGTTGTTTTAGGCAATCCACAAATTTAGCGACATAACTTTCTCGCTCGGAAAAGCTCAGCAGACGCCAATTAGTGAATGCATCTCTTGCAGCAGCTACAGCAGATTCGACATCGACACTACGTGCGCTTGCCGCTTCCCATAGAACTTCGCCAGTGGCAGGATTCTCCGAGTGAATAAACTCACCACTAGATTTTACCCACTGCCCACCAATAAAATTTGCTTCTCTTTTTTCTTGCATAACCGTTTATACCTTCCTAATTTGAGGACTAAGTTAAGGACTAAGCCAAGCCAACCCAAATTACCTATTCTAGAAAATCAGCCAAATGAATTGTTGTTTTTCGACAAGCTATAACGCTGAGCAGCTGGGCTAGCGAATTTGTAAGAGTGTTACTTGCGACCCTACGCCGACTTGTAGAGCTTTGGCATCTATTTTCGACATGATTAAATCACCATTTTCAGTAAATTTAACCGACCCTAATATAAGCCGATAGTCCCCCAGCAGCCGATTACTCACCATGCACATTGAGCTCTGCTCATTGTCCGTGGCCGCATCAGACAGCTTGGCTATTTTTAGCTGTTTGGTCTTCCTGATTGACTCTATATTAGATCGCTCGCATTGCATAACAGGACCTGCATCAAAAATATCGACAGTGCCCCTGTACTTAAAACCTTCTCTTTCCAGAAGTTTAATAGCAGGCACCGAATCATCGTGAGGCTTACCGATAACTGCAACTGCCTCGTCTGGCAATAACTCCATATAGACTGGAAAACGAGGCATGAGGTCAGATATAAATTGAGATCCGTTTACTGCGCTGATGAAGTCCGCTTTGGCAAATGGAATATTAAAAAACTTGGAGCCGAGATGCTTCCAGAACGGTGATTTTTCACTCTGATCTAGCCAACCTCTAATTTCAGCAAATACGATTTCGTTGAAACGTTCTGGAAAATCATTCATAAAAACATAACGGCAGCGCGACAAAAACTGACCGGCATACTTAACTCGGTGCTCTGGCATTAAAAACAAAGAAATTAATTCAGTCTCGCCGGTAAAATCATTAACTAGATTTAACAAATTACTGGTGACTCTTATATCTAATTCTTCGGAATGTTTAACATCTTTGGACAATTTATAGTTATAGAAAGGGTGGGTTAAACCTACCCCGGCAACAATTCCTGCCGTGCCCACAATGAAACCCGTTTCAGGATCCTCAAGCACTAATAAATACACTGATTCCTGATCTGTGCGAATGGCGCTTTGCGTGCTCTCGTGAACTAACTCTAACTTCTTTTCCCAAGTAGTTTTATCAAACGGCATAGATGTCATGCCCGGGGGTAGTAAGGCTGACAGCTTAAGCAACGCATCGAGGTCACTGGGTCGAGCAAGACGAATTAACATATCAACTCTTCCCTGTATTTGCTGAAATTATTTGTTCGCCTTCGCGAGAAAGTTTATCTAGCAACAAAAAACTAAGCTTAGTGCGCTCACTCAAGCTTTCAGTCAACATGTATTCTTTATCTGTATGTATATGAGCACCTAAAACCCCTAGCGTATCAACATTGGGCAAGCCTGCAGCAGCCAGATTATTACCGTCACAGCAACCGCCGGTGTTTTTGAACTTCACTTCAACGTCTATAGCGCTCGCGCACTCCACCACCCAATCCATTAGCAGTTTGTTAGCCGTTGTAATGACTTTGGGTGGGCGAGAGAATGATCCGGAGAGTTCGGCCGAATAGCCTTCTCGTTGGTTAAACTCTTGAACTATTTCAGCTAACTTAGCAGCGAGAGACTCTTGATCGGCAGTGGTTTCACAGCGAATATTGAACTGGCAGACGGCTTGATCTGGAACCACATTAAACACGGTACCACCGGTAACGCGCGATATATTAACGGTAATTCCACGCTTCACATCTGCCAAGCTTACGAGAGTCTGAGCAGCCTCGGCCATTAGCAATATTGCATTTCTGCCCTTACTGATTTCTCTGCCAGCATGAGCCGCACGTCCATGAACTGTTAGTGTGAAATTACCGGAACCTTTGCGGGCCCCAACTAGCGTGCCATCTGCCAAGGCGGGTTCATAAATCAAGCCTGCATGGGCGCTTTTTGCAGCGAATCGAAGTAGCTCTGCCGATCCGTGAGAGCCGGTCTCTTCATCGGCGTTTAAAATAACCCGCCAACCTAGTTGGTCACTAGTTTGAACTCGCTCAAATGCTCTTAAGGCATTGAGCATCACTAAAATCCCACCCTTCATGTCAGCAACTCCAGGGCCGTGAATCCTTGACTCATCAACAATTCTTGGAGATTGAAAGTGATGTTCTTTTGGAAAGACAGTATCCATGTGTCCCACAAGCAGGATTTGAATAGGCGCATCTTCCCGCTTAACGCAGCTAATAATGTTGCCGTATGTCTCGGAAATAGCCTGACCTAAATGATTGACCCTTTGAACCGACTTCGACTCTAGCACCTCGATAGAGTCACTAAGCGGCGCGAATGCTTTGTAATATTCATCACAAACGGTCGCTAAGCCCTCAAGATTTCCTGTGCCAGAATTAATTGCTGATAAGTGCATCAGTTGATCAACCATGGATTGCTGCTGAGACGCAATCCATCCCTCAATATCCTTTTGACTCATTGTAGGATTCAATTATTTAGCCCGCAGTTCTTGCAAGACCGAACTCATGATCTTGACGCCTTTTGCTATATCCTCATCGGACATATTTAGCGGCGGCAGCAAACGGATCATATTGCTGCCTGATTTTCCAACGATCATATGATGTTCACGAAGCTTAACCAGAACGTCGGTGTTAGGCACCACACACTTCAGACCTATCATTAAGCCCAGGCCGTGGACTGACTCAACTATGTCGGGAAATTCTTCGGTCAAGCGTTTCAATTCGCTTTGCAGAAACTCTCCTTTACGGCTAACCTCAGTTAAAAGATTTGGCTCTAAGAGAAGGTCCATTACCGCATTACCAACCGCCATCGCTAATGGATTACCACCAAAAGTGCTGCCGTGACTTCCGAACACCATAGAGTTCCCCACTTTTGCCGTTGTCAGACACGCGCCTATTGGAAAACCACCTCCGAGACCCTTAGCCAACACCATGACATCAGGTGTCACATTGTAGTGCTCGTATGCGAATAACTTACCCGATCGCCCTATTCCGCATTGAACTTCGTCAAACATTAAGACCAGATCGAGGTCATCGCAAAGCTTACGCACTTGACTGACAAATTCTTGGGTTATCGGGCGAATACCGCCTTCCCCCTGCACTGTTTCAAATACAATCCCCGCGGTTTCATCGGTTACTGCATTTTTAAGAGCATCGAAGTCTCCCCATTGCACTTGATCGAATCCATAGTCAGTGGGAATAAAGCCCTTCATCTGCGCTTGATTACCTGCGGCAGCCAACGCCGCCAAAGTGCGGCCGTGAAAGCTCTCGGTCAGCCCAATGATCCGCGTACGTCTAGTGTTACCCTTGGCGGCTTGATAACCGCGAATCGCCTTGATACCTGCCTCTGCACCCTCTGTGCCAGAATTAGCAAAAAACACGCTGTCCGCGAAGCTGTTTTCGACTAGCCGTTTGGCAAGCAATTCGCCTTCAGGAATTCGAAAGACGTTTGAAAGATGCCACAGCTTTTCACTTTGATCTCTGAGCGCCTTCACCAAGTGTGGGTGAGCGTGACCAAAGCTTGTTACCGCAATCCCAGACAAAAAATCCAGATACGCATTACCCTGTTCATCAAACACTTCGCTGCCAATGCCGTGGCTAAAAACCAATTCTTTAGGTGGGTTATAGTTTGGCCACAGTGCATCGCGTGGATTGCTTTCAGGGGTTGCATCGAATTCAGTTTTTTCAGCAATTGCAGTCATGGATATCTCCAACGAATAATATTTAGTAATATAGCTTATCAAGAAAGCCACAAAAGGAATTATTTATCTTTTGGACTATGATAAATAACGTGTTTCTATTTAGTAGTTATTCCGAATTATATTCGGAATAACTGAAAGGCACTCTCTTACGAACTGATTTTCAAGAAAAATAGATGCTCTATGACCAATGTAAAACTAGACAAAATTGACCTTAAAATACTCGAAACCCTGCAGCGAGACGGACGAATCACTAATCAGAATCTTGCCAAAAAGGTTTGTCTTTCGCCGAGCTCTTGCTTACAAAGAGTGAGAAGGCTCGAAAGTCAGCAGGTTATCTGCTCTTATCACGCAAGAATTGATCTTGCCGCTGTCGCGAGGCACATCATGTGCATTGCTACTGTTTCATTGAAAAATCATACACATGAAGAGTTTAAAGCCTTTGAAACGTTGGTCGCGTCAATTCCAGAGGTAGTGGAATGCTTCACAGTAAGCGGCGAATCGGATTTCATTATCAGGATTATCTGCGCCGACATGAATCGCTATTTAGACATTAACAATCACCTAGTGAGTTCGAGCACCTACCAGGTCAATATTAATTCCTACGTTGTAATGAAAGAAAACAAGGCATTTAAACAAGTAGAACTAAAAACCTTAAAAGGTGCTGACTCCCCTGCACCGGATTAAGCTTTACGCTCAGGCCCCAGACCACCTAATTAGGTAAATCTACTTATTTAAAACGCAAAAAAAAGCCTACGCGGATCAACCGCGCAGGCATCAATACCCAAAAACATTCAAATCTGATTTGTTACGTGAACCTCAAAGAAAGAGGGAGAGGTTCGTTCAACAGGCTCACGTAAGATTTAATGTAGGTAATTACTACACTGCACAAGCCGTGCCAAACATAGAAAATCCCAGTTTAGAAGGGTTTACAAAGAATTTTGCAGGGAGCGGTACAGATACCCGAACCATTTTAGCTCGCCTTTGCTCGATATTGGTGCCCAAAACGCGGTTTGGTAGATCAGTGCGGCCTCGGGCAGCGGTTGCCCGATGCTGAATTTTACCGAGCAAATCAGCCTGAACAAATGGCTTAGCTAAAAAATAACTTATGCCTGCATCAAGCCCGCCTCGGTATAGGATTTCCTCACTTGCCAGTAAAATGATTTCATCGTTTCTTACCTTGGGATTGTCTAAACACAGAACCATAGGCTCTCCAGGTGGGGTTTGCAGATGAAGCCCCGCCTACTCGCCGTAAAAATTGATTACCGAGTCAATTGCTACACCTAAACCGCTGGCGAGAATGCCAACAGCCTCGCTCCAATTGCCAGCACCTCAGAGGTGGGTGATTGACTCAGCACCTTAACCTGAATAACTAAGAAAACTAAAACACAGGCCTGATAGGATTCTAACCTTCACGATATCCAAGCACCCAAGAAAGACAGAATAGCCTTGCACTGTTTATCTGTCGCGCGCAAACCAAAAACCCGCTGAAATACGTCCGGCTCAGCAGCGTGCCAAATTCCTAACAACCTCGAAAATCTGTGTTGGCATGCTCAATAACTCTCAGAGTTTCTGGTTATCCACTTTTTGCTATGCCACAATTACCGTGTTTTTAACAAGCAAAGTAGCGACAGAACTTCTGACTAGACCATGAATTCTTTGCACCAAAATAGTGTAGCTTGCTGATCTTGTGCACTATTTTTGAGTGCCACGGGGCCGCCAACGGCAGGTAACAATCTGTTACTTCTTCAACCTGTTGATTTTGTTAGAATCACCTTAAGGCTGGCACAACAAATGCTATGTTTAGCTATCTAAATCAGTCTACTTTTTTCAGTGAGTAAATGAGTTATGAAAAAGTTTGTATCTAGACGTGAACTATTAGGTTTGATTGGCAAAACCGGCGCCACCGCTGCGGTCCTCAAAGCAAGTACTGCCCTCGGCTTGATGCCTGAAACCAACGTGCAATTTCCAGACATACCGAGCGTCAACCCAGCAAATCGCCCCAGTGTTGTCATTCTTGGCGCTGGTATTTCGGGCCTCACCGCAGCTTACGAGCTAGACAAGGCAGGCTATGACTGCGTAGTTTTAGAAGCGTCACGAAAAGCCGGTGGACGCTGCATGACTGTAAGGTCTGGGGATTTGATTGACGAAGTCGGCAACCCTCAAATTTGTGAGTTCGATGACGAACCTCATATGTATTTCAATGCAGGCCCTGCCCGCATCCCTAGCACTCATAGAAATCTGCTTCGTTATTGCCGCGACTTAGAGGTCGAGCTAGAAATCTTTATTAATGAGAACAAAGAAGCCTACGTGCAAGACGACGCCATGTTTAACGGCAAACCAGTTAAGAATACGGCGGTCACTACAAGCGCGCGCGGCTTTATGGCTGAGATCATGGCAAAGAATTTTACCGGCCATGAACTTGACCAGCCGCTAAATCAATACGAAGCCGAAAGCCTGCTTGGGGCAATACGCTCGTTCGGCGATCTGAGCGAAGGCGATATCTTTAAGGGAAGCACCCGATCTGGTTACGCTCACGGTGGTTTTATCGAACACGGTGTCCAAAAAGACGTCGCAGATTTTTCTGAGTTGCTGAAAACAAATTTTATGCGCATGATCCTCGGCCAGAACGAAGGTGAGACTGGCCCGGTTTTATTCCAACCAGTTGGTGGAATGGACAAAATCGCGCAAGGCTTCACCAAAAAATTAGACGGCAAGATTTATTACGATGTAATGGTGTCCAGCGTTAACTTAAACAACGGCGACGGCGTTGAGGTTGCGTATGAGCATAAAGGCATGAAGTACAAGATTGAAGCTGATTATTGCTTTAACTGTATCCCTTCTCATTTGATGACAGGCATCGAGAACAATTTCAATCCAGACTACATTGAGGCGATGAGATATGTTCGTCGAGGCGAAGCATACAAGTCAGCCTTTCAAGCCAAAACTCGCTTTTGGGAAAAAGACGATATCTATGGCGGCATCTCTTGGACCAATCAGCCAATTCAGCAAATTTGGTATCCGCCACACGGTATGTTTAAAAAGAAAGGCATTGTCATGGCCGCTTATAATTTTGGTGGCGGCATGCATTTCACAAAACTATCTCAAGAGGAACGTCTAGAGACTGCGATCGTTCAGGGCCAGAAAATTCATCCAGACTATCGCGACCAAGTAGAAAAAGGCATTACCATTGCTTGGCATCGTATGAATCACATGTTGGGCTGTGCAGCGAGATGGCAGCGTGGCACAGCAGGCATGAGCGCTGAAGAAGAGCGTTTGTATCATACCCTTCAACAGCCTGCTGGCGGTCGTCACTATATGATAGGTGACCAAATATCTGTTCACTCCGGGTGGCAGGAAAGTGCGATTCTCTCGGCTCACTGGGCCATTAATGACATGGTTAAGCGCCAGTCAGGCATTTCAACCATGCCTGATCAGACGCTTTCCTGAAACAACGAAAATTAAGCACAGGTATACATGAAAAAGTTAATAAGTGGTTTTGCGCTGGTCCTTGTTTTATCAGTACCCGCGCAGCAGCAAACAGCCTCTGCACAGCAATACGACAAGCTAAATTTAAACGACCAGCCCCTGAGTAATAAGGTTTGCGCTACCTGTCACGGCAGCTATGGCGTAGGCAATCCAATTGTCGGCGGTCCTAGCCTTGCAGGCTTAGAGCCTTGGTATTTAAAGCGCCAGCTGGAAGGCTTTCGCGCTAAGTATAGAGGCAACAATAAAAGTTACGTTCCCGGGAATGAGATGCAAGTTTCAGTTGCGCGCCTTTCAGATACCGAGATTGAAGGTTTAGTTTCCTATATTGCGACGTGGCCTCCAGTGGCGCCAGAGCAAACTATTGATGGCGATGCCAATAATGGCTCGGCCCTATACGCGAGCTGCGCTGCTTGCCACGGCATCAACGGCGAGGGCAATGAACTGCTTGGCGCACCTGCGCTGGTCGGCAGAAATGACTGGTACATGGCGCGTCAGCTGAAACTATTTATGTCGGGTGATCGCGGCGGCAATCCAGATGACGTTTACGGACAGCAAATGCGCGCCGGCGTTCAAGCTTTATCGTCAGAGCAAGATATCAACGACGTATTGGCCTACGTCAGCACGATGAACTAAAACTTTTACAACAAGCACTACAATTAACTCAATCGAAATTGATTCAGCATTTAATAATAATGATTCTGGGTAAGCACTGAGGAACTAGGCATGGCAAATAGTAAAGAAGAAGTAATCGAGCAACCCGACGACACGGTTGAAGTAGAAGAAGCTGCCGCGCAAAGCGGATCAATTGTTCCCCAGATTAGTAATTTCAATATGATCCTGATCACCGGTTTTGGAATGGCGATCGTTGTTATCATTGTCATGCTTGCCAGTGGCGAACCTGCCTCGGACATGGCCTCAGCTGCGCCTGTTGCTATCGAGTCATCTGTGTCAGCGTCGACTGCGTCGGCGCCCGCTGCACCTAGCTCAACTAATAGCTCAACTAATAGCTCAACTAATAGCTCAACTACACAAGTCGCAGTAGCATCAGGCGACGTGAATGTGGGTGGGATTGAACGCAAAGGCGAAGGACGTCATTTTTACACTACGATCAAAATCCCAGCAAACGCTGAAACTCTCTACTTAAGCGGCTCCGGTGCGAGCCGTAATGAAGATGGCAGCTGGGGTGATATGGAAGCTCAGGTGGAAGATACCTTTAATAGCTTTAGAGACAAACTTGAAGGTGAGGGATGGTCGATGTCTGACGTTGTGCAAGTGCGCGCGTTTGCTGTTTCAGATGAGTACGGCCTGCTAGATTTCGATGGTTTCAATCGCGGCTACAGAAAATTCTTCGGAACTGAAGGGAATCCAATGAAGCCAGTGCGCTCATTTGTTGAAATCGCAGGCTTGGTCGTTCCTGGCTGGTTAGTAGAGATCGAGATTCGCGCAGCCAAACTACCTTAAAAAAAGCCTTTCAAAGGCTCAGCATCAAAACAAAGAGGCTGCTCAGGAAATCCTGAGCAGCCTCTTTGCATTTAGCACAATTGATCATTTGGCCGCGCTGCCTAGGCCAATCAGCTTTGCCAGTCTCAACTTCTATATCTGCATGCTATTATTAGCAGCGACTCTTATTCCCCTCAATTTGAAAAGACTCCTCATCCGGCAACATACATCTAACCGGCATGTAACCTACATCAGCTTTACCGAAATTTAACGTAAACCCCCTCTATTAACCATAATATCCGCACTATATTGGCGCTTAATTGCACCAAAATAGCACACTTATTGGTATTAAAAGTCTTTTATGCTAACCCTATTCCTCTGCACTCACTATTTCAGCCGGCTCCGCACCCGCCAAAGCACTATAAACAGTCAGGATATGCGGCTACTCAGGGCAAGCCCGCACAGCTGACGGTCATCTTTTATCTATATTAGTGCCATTAATGACAGTAATGGGCCGCCAATGCGCATTAAATGCCGTTTTTGGTAAAAATTAGGGCATTTTGGTATTAAATTTGCAACACAGATAGTTGTAATTAATACTGCTGGACATAGCCACTCGAAATGATGGCGCCTTCCAAGAAGACATACCTACTATCAATGGGGAACCACATGAAGACTAAAACTCTAGGACAGCATATTAATAGTGGTGCTGTAGCTTTATTGGCAGCTACCACACTGCCGCTTTCCAGCTTTGTTGTTGCTCAAAGCAATGACTTAATCGAAGAAGTCATTGTTACAGGTTCTAGAATCACAAGAGATTCAAATCTGACTGGTACCAACCCTATTCAATCAGTGACTGCGGAAGACATTCGCGCGTCGGGTGAGTTTTCACTTACCGACGTCGTCAACGATATTCCATCCCTTTTGAGTTCTGTTTCCTCAGAGCAGTCGATAGATGACGGTGGTAGCACCTCTGATGGCGCGAATGTCTTAAACCTGAGAGGGCTAGGCGCCGAAAGAACCCTAGTCTTGGTTAATGGCCGTCGTCACGTAGGCGGAGTCCAAGGCACTGGCGCCGTGGATATCGGTTCCATCCCTCAGGGACTGGTCGAGAGAGTCGACGTTTTAACTGGCGGAGCATCGGCTGTCTACGGCGCTGACGCTGTTACCGGCGTTGTAAACTTTATTCTCAAAGATGATTTCGAAGGCCTAGAATTCGGCGGCAATTTCGGCATGTCCGAATATCGCGATGGGCAGCAAAGCTCAATGTCTGTATTATTTGGACGCAACTTCGCCGACGGACGTGGTAATTTTACCGCGGCCCTTGATGTCCGTAACGACGAAGGCCTAAAAGTTTCGGACCGATCCGACGGGCTTCGCACAGGCTCCGGCGGCAACTGGGTTAATCCAGATCTGCGTTTTCAAACTGGTGAAATCACGACCAGCACACCTAACTTCGCCCGCTTTTATGACTTCGCAGCAACAGGTGCGGTTCCAGTAGGATCGCGAATTCCTACTTCTGCCAGCTTCGCGGACGATTATGCCGCGCAGTTTGGTGCAGCCCCAAGCCTAACCTCGCAAGAGACTGCTTTAATAAACAGAGCAGGAAGTGCACCACAGCGAGCAGTTCTACCCTTCAGAACATTCCCATTTACTTCTGGATACGGCCAAATTATTCCTGGCAACCCATTCACTTTTAATGGTTTCGATCCTGAGACTCCTATTGATCTCAACAACAATGGCAATCCTGACTGTTTAGATTCATTCACAGGTGCCTTTGCTGTCGATGCAATTATCGGTGGTTGCTGGAGTGTCGGGGAAAATGGCAGCTACGCGCCTGTTCAAGAAGGCTTAATAGCCTCTGGATTTCAGGGTTTTGGTGGTGATGCTTTCACTCAAAACAGGAATAACAAAAGCGATATCTTGCTTCCCGATCAAAGAGCGACATTAAATTTTCTTAGCCATTTTGATCTGACCGACCAAATGACAGTGTTCGGTGAACTCAAATACTCGAATCAAACCACCAGCACAGAAACACGCCCTAGCTCATTCTGGGATCTATTGCTTGGCGCACCTGACAACCCCTATCTGCCTGACTTCATCCAAGATGTGGCTAACGCAACTGGCGGTGTCGCCATCACAATCGATCCCGTCTTATTTGATGCTACCCGATCAACTGAGCGCGATACTTACAGATTTGTAGGCGGCATAAAGGGTGAGTTCGACAACAGCTGGACTTATGAACTAAGCGTGAACTACGGCAACTATCAAGAAGACGTGCGCAGTACAGGCTCGGTAATCAACGACCGTTTCTTCGCCGCCATTGATGCAACCACTGATGCGGCTGGCCAGCCAGCTTGTCGCTCCACGGTTGATCCAACGACTCCCGCTCAGAATACGCCGTTTAACATACCCGCGAACGACCCCGGTTATTTTTCATTCACCCCTGGCGATGGAACCTGTGTGCCTTTAAATATCTGGGCAGGCCAGCCCGGTGTAACGCAAGCTGCTGCCGATTGGGTTACTGCTGACACTTTTCAGAAGCTGGAAATTGAACAAACAGTATTCCTCGCAACCGTATCCGGTGACAGCTCTGGTTTCTTTGAACTGCCAGGCGGTCCAGTCGGTTTTGCCACAGGTATTGAGTACCGCGAAGAAAAAGCGACATCCACTTTTGACAATTTGCAGCTAGGTATTATTCCTGCTGGTGCGCCTTTCGCTCAAGGTACAAAGCTTAGCGACGTTTCGGGCAACTCAAACCTTGTGTTTAGACCTGCGCTGGGAAATAACAATGAGTCTGGATCTTACGACACCACAGACTTTTTCTTAGAAACATCACTGCCTTTGTTAAGTGATGTTCCCTTCGCTGAAGAACTCACCGTGAATCTCGCTGGACGCGCCTCTGATTATTCTACTATTGGCTCAGCGAACGCATGGGAAGCTCGTTTTATATGGTCCCCAATTGAAAGCCTGTCTCTTCGTTATGGTATTTCCGAGGCTGTGCGTGCTCCGAATATCACAGAGCTTTTTGGCCCGCAAGTAGGTACCACCTTCCGACCAAATGACCCCTGTGATGCTGCACAAATTACGGCAATTGGCGTTGAAGACCCTAGCTTGGCTGCCAGCACCCAAGCAAACTGTATAGCAACATTTCAAGCCATTGGCTTGGACCCGTTTGATGCCAGTGGAGCTTATGCCTTCGCTGATCCACTATCGGCATCATTTGGTGGTTTGGCAGGAGGCAATCCTAACCTGACTGAAGAGACAGCGGACACTGTGACTTATGGCTTTGTTTTTCAGCCGTCATTCCTTGATGGTTTCAGTCTCACGGTTGATTACTATGATATCGAAATTGAAAATGCTATCGAATCAGTATCCGGTCAGGACATTGTTGATGGCTGTTACCAAGCCGCTTCTTTAAACCCAGCATTCTGTGGCTCTTTAACAAGAAGTACAGACTCAGCATCGCCACAGTTCGGCGGTTTCGACTTTCTTCAATCTTCAGATATCAACTTCTCCAGATTAGAAACTGCTGGCTACGATCTTACCGCTAGCTATTCCTTCGACCTTAGCGATCATAATTTCGAAGTATCGATAACTGGCAATAAGGTTAACAAATTGGACTTTTTCACTAACCCAACTGATCCCGCTGTTGTCAACCCAGAGCTAACGGAAATCAACCGCCCGGAGTATTCAGGCAATGTATTTCTAGGGTGGAACTGGGGCGAGTTAAGTATAGGCTGGCAGTCTCAGTACCTAGGCGAAATGCTTGAGTCTGAAATCGAGGTGGAAACAGCCAATGCGCTTTATGGACGCGCTGTTCTTCAGGGAGATACTTGGATTCACGATTTAAATGCAACTTATCTCTGGAACGATCAGCTAACTGTTTTCGGTGGCATTAATAACGTGACACAAGAAGTTCCATTCATCACGACTAACGCATTCCCTGCGAGTCCTCGTGGCCGAATGCTTTTCCTAGGCGCTAATTACACTCTTTAATGTAGCCTAGCTATCTAGTAGAGAACAATAGATAGAGAAAAAGCCCGCTTCGGTGGGCTTTTTTTTGTCTGTCTGTCCCGTCCTGAAATAAGTTGACACTATGGAGACTTATTATGGGAACGCCTATCCCCGCTAGATTAAAGCGCTCACAGCGCGATTACACGTTAGCCTTTAAATTGTCGATAATTAGTCGCGTTGAA
>Ga0208414_1001449_pt1 | contig 17975 bp, 13 predicted proteins | sample AntAceMetag02UKE_FD_184770 | JGI IMG/M metagenome (GOLD analysis project Ga0208414, IMG submission 184770) | Saline lake microbial communities from Ace Lake, Antarctica - Antarctic Ace Lake Metagenome 02UKE (SPAdes) (version 2) | ecosystem: Environmental > Aquatic > Non-marine Saline and... | reverse complement strand
GATGTTGGTGCGCCGCCGAGTTGGCTACCAAATTGCCAAGGATAAAGCCTTCGATGCCCCCATCAATGCGGGTGATACAGGGCTGTTGATGACCCAAGTGGGGACTTGCTCTAGGTAGCCTTTGAAGCGGCCTTTGTTCTCAAAGCGTGCCCTGAAAGGGGACTCATTGAAACGTTTGCCCAAGCGCGGCACGATGCCGCCGCCAATGTAGATGCCGCCACGTGCACCCAGCGTCAGGGCCAAGTCGCCAGCGGCGCTGCCTAAGAAGGCGCAAAACAAGTCGATGGCTTGGTTGGCCCGGCTCGCTGGCTCAAGGCTGGCGCGTTCTAAAACATCCGCGGCCGTGACGATGTCACGCGCTGCGCCGCCGTGTAAGTCGCCCAAGGCGTGGTACAGGTCTACCAAACCTGTACCGGATATCACGCGCTCGCCTGAGACATGGCCGTAGCGCTGTTGCAAATGCTTGATCAGTGCGTACTCGTCGTCATTGGTGGCACTGAGTGTGACGTGCCCACCCTCGCCCGCGATGGGAATCCACTTGTTTTGGTGGCCCAATGGCAGCAAGCCCGACACGCCTAAACCGGTACCGGGGCCAATCAGTCCAATGGCCGCATCTGGCGCGGCTTGCCCACCGCCGACTTGGTGCTTGTTGGCCGCAGGCAAGGTGGTGAGTGACAACGCCAACGCGGTGAAGTCATTGAGCAGCAGCAAGCGATGCAAGTTCAGCTTAAGCCGCAGTTCATTGACGGAGAAGCGCCAGTGGTGGTTGGTCATGGCAACGGCATCGCCCATGACTGGGTTGGCAATGCCAAAGGCAGCGCTCAAGGGCACGTCTTTGTGCGCCAATGCCAAATAAGCCATCGCCGCTTCTTGCAGGCTAGCGTAATCGGCGCAAGGCAGGACATGCACATCTGTGATGGGGCCGTCTTCGGTCTCTTGCCAACCAAACCGTGCGTTGGTGCCGCCTATGTCACCCAACCAACGCGGGTGCGCGGCAGGCATGGCTTGGGTGTGGTCACGGGATTCAAACATGGTGCGGTTGTTTTTACAAAACTAAAAAGTTCGAGCATCGAACAGCTTGCAAGCATACACGGCAACGCACTGGCAATAGCCTGAGCATGTCACATACAAACACTTTTATAGCGCAGACCTGCAGGTTCACTAGGGGGCGGTGCTGGCATGGCATGGGCAGCGTTTGGATGTGCGCTCACGTCAGGCTTGTGCGCGTTGCTCCATGCTTTTGGCCATGGTTTTGCCCAGCTCAACACCCCATTGGTCGTACGCGTGAGTTCCCCACATGGCGGCCTGGCAAAACACTTTGTGCTCGTACAGCGCAACCAGCGCACCCAACGTGTTGGGTGTGAGTGCGTCTAGCCACAGCACGTTGCTGGGCACGTTGCCTGCAAAGCTGCGGTGGGGGGTTAGGCGTGTGATGTCGTCTTGGCCCATGCCCGCGTCTCGCAGCGATTGAGCTGTTGCCATGTCATCGCGACCGCAGGCCAAAGCGTGCGCCTGGGCGTTGAGGTTGAGCAATGTGACACGGTGGTGTTCGGCTGCGCGTGGGCCTGGCGTGTCTTCGGTGCGCACACCGATAAAGTCCACAGGCACCAGATGCTGGCCTTGGTGAATGAGCTGGAAGTAAGCGTGTTGTCCGTCAATACCCAAGCCACCCCACACAATGGGGCCGGTCGCCACGGCCACTGGCTCGCCATTGGTGTGCGTCGATTTGCCGTTGGACTCCATGTCCATTTGTTGAACAAAGGCGGTGAACTTTTCGAGGCGCCACGCATAAGGCGCTATCAGTTGTGTGGGTGCGCCTAAAAAATTGCGGTTCCACACGCCAAGCAGCGCCATGGTGAGTGGCAAGTTGTGCTGTGCTGGCGCGTGTAGGAAGTGCTGGTCCATCTCGTGCGCACCGGCCAAAAACGATAAAAAATTGTCGCTGCCAATGGCCATGGCCAACGGCAGGCCAATGGCCGACCACACAGAATAACGGCCCCCCACCCAATCCCAAAAACCGAACACCCGTTCAGGTGGCACGCCAAAGGCACTTGTCTTATCGGTGGCGGCTGACACAGCGGCCAAGTGTTGGCCTATATCAATCTCGCTGATGCCGCTGTCTACCAACCATTCGCGCGCACTGGTGGCCAGCGTGAGTGTTTCTTGTGTCGTAAATGTTTTGGACAGTACCACCACCAAAGTGCGCGATGCATCTAAGGTGCTGAGTGTGTGGTGCAAGGCCCATGCATCAGGGTTAGATACAAAGTGCATACGCACTAGTTTGCCTGCGTTACCAGCCAACGCTTGCACCGCCATGCGCGGCCCCAAGTCAGAGCCGCCAATGCCTACATTGACCACATCCGTGATGGGGAGGCCCGTGTGGCCGAGGGCTTCACCTCTGTAAACAGTATCCGCGAATGTTAAAAACTTATTCAGTTCCGCCCTGACTTGTAGGCTGATGGCATCCCCCCACGGTGGGTTGGCTTGTCCCGCACCACGCAAGGCCATATGCAAAACCGCGCGGTCTTCGGTGGCGTTGATAGGGGCGCCCTGCGCCATGGTGTGAGCCTGGGCCATGACGTGACGCTCTTGGGCCAGCTGGTGCAAGACCGACAGTGTCTGCATATCCACGCGCTGGCGTGAAAAATCCAAACTGATGCCTGCGGCACTGAGTTGCATGGCGTTGTGTCTGGCAGGGTCTTGCAGCGTGTCACGCAGATGCGCCGTGGTGGGCAGCTTGGCAAGTTGTTGCCATGCAGCTGTGTGTTGTGGGGCTATGAAGTTGGCTGCCATGGCGGTGTCTGGTTGCGGTCTTGTTAACGCTGGTTTCGGCTTATTGCTGAGAACTTGCGGCTTGATCGGTGGCTTGTTGTGCCAGTTTGGTAATGCTGGACCAGTCAGAACTGGATGCGGCTTGTACCACCAGATCGACAGGGGTGAGCCAAGATCCGCCTACCATCGCCACGTTGGGCAGCGCTAAAAACTCATTCATGTTGGCCAACGACACGCCACCAGTTGGGCAAAAACGCAGCTCGCCCAAAGGGCCGCCCATGGCTTTGAGCATGGCCAAGCCGCCGGCCTGCGCTGCGGGAAACAGTTTGAGCAACTGAAAGCCGTGCTCATGTGCCACCATCGCTTCACCTGGTGTCATGACGCCAGGTACAAACGGCAGTTTGGCTGCTTTGACGGCTGCAATCAAGGCCGGTGTCATACCTGGCGACAAGGCAAACGTGGCACCAGCGTTGACGACTTGCTGCACCTGTTCGGGTGTGGTGACCGTGCCCGCACCGACCACCATCTCAGGCACCGCCTTGGCCACAGCTTCAATAGCGGGCAGGCCTGCTGGGTGGCGCAACGTGATCTCCATGACATCAATGCCACCTGCCAGCAGTGCGTGGGCCATAGGCACAGCTTGGGCCACATCGGTAATGACGATGACAGGCACCGTTTTGCTGTTGAAGCTGGGCAGTAGGAGGTACGACATGGTGTGACTTTCGTGGGGCAGTGTGTGCGCTGTTTGTTTATTGAACGTCGAACATGGGTGAAGCGCCCAGTTCAGCAATGCTGGCGTGGCGTCGGAACATACCGAACAAATCGCGGCCACTGCCGTGGGCATTGGGCGTTAAATCGGCAGCGGCGTGTGGTCTGGCGGCCAGTACCGCATCGTCAACCAATACGCGCAGCACGCCGGTGTTGGCGTCCAGCTCGATCATGTCACCGTTGTGTACTTGCGCAATGGCACCACCGGCCAAGGCCTCTGGGCTCACATGAATGGCTGCTGGCACTTTACCCGATGCGCCTGACATGCGCCCGTCTGTGACCAGCGCCACTTGAAAACCCTTGTCTTGCAGCACGCCCAATGGGGGTGTCAGCTTGTGCAGCTCTGGCATACCGTTGGCTTGCGGGCCTTGGAAGCGAACCACGGCAACAAAGTCTTTGTTGAGTTCGCCAGCGGCAAACAAATCTGCGAGCTCTTGTTGGCTATGGACCACCACGGCAGGTGCGCGCACCACGCGGTGTTCTGGTTTAACAGCCGAGGTTTTAATCACGGCGCGTCCTATATTGCCGCCCAATAATTTCAAGCCACCGTCTGGTGAAAAAGGGTTGGCCACACCGCGTACTACGTTGGTGTCGGCAGACTCTTTGGGCAAGGCGCGCCAGCTGAGTTGTTCACCGTCCATCCATGGCTCACATACATAGCGGTGTAAACCATGACCAACAATGGTGTCTACATCGTTGTGCAGCAACCCGGCTTGCAGCAACTCACGCATTAAAAAGCCCATGCCGCCTGCGGCGTGAAAATGGTTGACGTCTGCAGAGCCGTTGGGATAAATCTTGGTAAGTAAGGGCACCACGGCGGACAGTTCTGAGAAGTCATCCCAGTTCACTATCAGACCAGCCGCACGCGCCATTGCCACCACATGCATGGTGTGGTTGGTCGATCCGCCGGTTGACAGCAGGCCCACAATGGCATTGACAATAGACTTGGCGTTGACCATGCTGGCCAAGGTGATGCGCGTCGTGCTGGTGTCTTGCGCCATGGCAATGGCGCGGTGCGTTGCAGCCACGGTCAGCGCTTTGCGAATGTGTGTACCAGGGTTGACAAATGACGAGCCTGGCAGGTGCAGGCCCATGATCTCCATGAGCATTTGGTTGGAGTTGGCCGTGCCGTAAAACGTGCAGGTTCCTGGGCCGTGGTAGGCACTTTCTTCAGCTTTTAGCAGCTCATCGCGTCCAATCAACCCTTGTGCGTATTGTTGACGTATCTTGCCTTTTTCGTCATTGGGCAAGCCCGAAGTCATTGGGCCGGCAGGCACAAAAACGGTGGGTAAATGGCCAAACTGCAAGGCGCCAATGAACAAGCCAGGCACGATTTTGTCGCACACACCCAAACAAAGCGTGGCGTCGAACACGTTGTGAGACAAACCTACAGCTGTCGCCAAAGCAATCACATCGCGCGAGAACAACGACAGCTCCATGCTGTCAGTGCCTTGCGTAATGCCGTCGCACATGGCGGGTACGCCGCCGGCAACTTGCGCAGTCGCACCCACATCGCGTGCTGCTTGTCGAATAATCTCAGGCGCATATTCGTAAGGCTGGTGCGCGGACAACATGTCGTTGTAAGCGGTGATGATGCCCACGTTAGGTGCAACCTCTTGGCGCATCATCAATTTGTCGTTGATGGGCATGGCCGCGAAGGCGTGAGCCGTGTTGGCACAGCCCATGCCTTTGCGTTGGGGCCCTATTTTGGCGCTGGCAGCCACCATGGCGTCATAGTCGCCGCGCGATGTCACGCTCCGATCAACGATTCGTTGGGTCACTGCCTGCACCACTTGGTGCATGGCAGGGAGCGTGAAGCTTGGCGTCGTTTGCTGGGAGGGGGGGAGCATTGTGGTCATGGCGTGTGTTGGTGTGGTTGATCAGTTTTATACATGCAAGGCGCAGGGGCAGTTAGGTGTCAGCAGCTAGTCGTTGAGCCAAATGTCTATGCTGGATGTGCCAGCATGGTTGTGCAGCACATGCGACAACGGTAGCGCGTCAGTTTTGGCAGATTTAACTTGCTCGAACACCGCATGTTTGTCTGCGCCCCCGCCTATGGCCACGGCGATATGGCGCGCCGATAAGATAGCCGTTACATTCAGACTGACACGCTCAAAGGCAGCTGTTTGAGGGCTGGTAGCAATGTATCGGGCGCTTTGTTGCAGGTCTAAGCCAACACGCAGCTGTGGTGCTTGTGGAAACAGCGAAGCGGTATGTCCGTCTGCGCCCATGCCCAGTACCAGCACATCAATGCCAGCCATGTTTGCCAGTTGCTGTGAAGCTGTATCTGCCAACGTCAGCGGGCTTGGCATGGGTGTGTGTGGGCCAATATCGACCACAGGTACAAACGTGGCTGAAGACGCGTAATCTTGCAGCAAGTGGGTGCGCACCAGCAGCGCATTGCTGGCCTCATCTGTGTTGTGCGCGCAGCGTTCATCAGCCAAAGACACTGTAATGGCGTGCCACGGCAGCGCACGTGCTGACAAGGCTTTAAAGAGCGCAATCGGCGATTTGCCGCCTGACACAAACAGGGTTGCTGTGGTTTGGCGGCGCAAGACGAGTAGCAAGCGTTGTGCAATGTCTGCGGCCAACGACTGCGCCAACGCGTCGGCGTTGGGTAACCTGTGTTCTCGAATGTTCAGTGGCACGGCAACTCCCCTTGCGTTTTATTTAAGACTCTTCGAACCAGGTGTGTTCACTGCGCGCCATCAATGCCGACGAAGCGGCAGGGCCCCAAGTGCCTGCGTTGTAGGCCTTTGGCGGCTCGCCAGATGCAGCCCAGCCATTCAATATGGGCTCAACCCACGACCACGCAGCCTCCAGTTCATCGCGGCGCATGAAGTGCGTCAAGCGACCCTTGACCACATCCACGAGCAAGCGCTCGTACGCCTCGGCACGGCGTTCTGTAAAGGCTGATCGCATGTCTAGGTCCAGGTTGACTGGGCGCATGTTCATGCCCGAGCCCGGTTCTTTCACCATCATTTTCAACTGAATAGATTCTTCAGGCTGCAAACTAATCACCAAACGGTTGGGTTGGCTGTTGGCTGCGCCCGAAAAAATAGAGAAGGGCATGTCATCAAATTCAATGATGATTTCTGAGCGTCTGTGCTGCATGCGCTTGCCTGTGCGCAAATAGAACGGCACATTGGCCCAGCGCGCGTTGTTGATGTGGGCTTTCAGCGATACAAACGTCTCCGTCATGCTGTTGGCTGGCACGTTTTCTTCAGCCAAGTAGCCCACGGCAGCAACGCCTTCTACGGTGCCGCTTTTGTATTGCCCCCTGACGGTGTCGCGTTTGATGTCTATATCGGTCATGGGGCGAAGCGAGCGCAACACCTTCAGTTTTTCGTCTCGTACGTCGTTGGGCTGCAGCGAAATGGGCGGCTCCATAGCCACAATACAGAGCAGTTGTAACAAATGGTTTTGAACCATATCGCGCGCCGCACCGGTTTGGTCGTAAAAGCCTGCACGGCTGCCCACGCCTACTGTTTCAGCCACTGTGATTTGCACGCTGCGAATGTTTGGGCTGCGCCACAGGGGTTCAAAGATGGCGTTTCCAAAGCGTAAAACCATCAGGTTTTGTACAGTCTCTTTGCCCAAATAGTGGTCAATGCGGTAAATCTGACTCTCTGCAAAGTGTTGGGCCACTTGGTCGTTGATGGCCTTGGCTGAGGCCAAGTCGTGACCCAGGGGCTTTTCTAAAACCACCCGCGCTTGCGCGTCTATCAAACCGGCGCTGTCTAGATGACTGCAAATTTGCGTGAACAAACTCGGTGCTGTAGCTAGGTAAAACACACGCTGTGCGCCTGCTGTGCTCAAGGCGCTCAGGCGCTTGTAGTCGCCTGCCTGGGTCACATCGATGCTGGCAAAGTACAAGCGGTCAAGAAAGCTGGTCCAACAGGTCTCACCGTTGGCTTCTTGAAGCGCGTCTTGTAGGAAAGGGCGGGTTTTTTCGTTGATGAACGCCACATACGCATCGCGCTCCCATGCTTGCCGGCCTACGCCAATAATGCGTGCGTTACCTTCTAGCTTGTTGTGCATATGCGCCATAAAAAGCGCAGGCACCAGCTTGCGAAAAGCCAAGTCGCCCGCACCACCAAATATCACTATGTCTACGTTGTTTGTGTCACTCATCTGTATTGTCCTGTTGTGGCGCACTTGATCTACCCAGTACGCATGTATGAAAGTGTAATTCAGTTACATGTTTTTTTGTTTAATTGGTTACAACGAGGTTTCATTGCCAGTTGTTACGCAAGTGCTTGAAGCCATTTACCAGAGCCAATCTCGGGTTTCAGACGTTGGTGCTCAGACGGTTGCGCATGTAACTACATCCGCCATACATGGTCCAACAGGCGGGGTCAATGAGGCTGAATGTGCCTGTTGGTCACGAACGGGGTTCGCCTGGCAGGTTGTTTAGCGCAGCGCATTGTTTAATTCAGCAGCGTTTGGAGGCTGGCAGCCCAAGCGTGTGCAGTTGATGGCAGCCGCTTGCATCGCTCTGTGCAGCGTATAGGCGACGCGCTCCGGTGCGGGGCCGCCAGGTGCATGGGTTGTTGTCCAATCGGCCAAGCAGTTGCCCCAAAAGGTATCGCCCGCGCCCACAGTGTCGGTGACATCGACCTTGGGCACGCTGGCTTGTGCGGCATGTTTGTCCACTTGTAGCCATGCGCCATCGCCACCACAAGTCAGTGCAATGCGACTTGCATTGGGGAAGTGCGTTGACAACGCGCCGGCGTTGGCCAAGTTGATGGATGCAAAGCCCAGCACGGCCAAGTCTTCATCACTGGCCTTTAACCAGTCCGCCTCTTGTGACAGCAACTTGACGGCGTGCACGTAAGCCGGTAAATCTGGGGCCACGCTGGGACGCATGTTGATATCCATGCTGATGGTCCAGCCCAGCGCCTTGGCACCTTGCACAACCGCCAATACCTTCAGGTGCTCTGGGGGTATGAGTAGCAACGACCCGGTGTGCAACACGCCCGGTGTCATGTCAGTTAGTTGCGACAAAATAGCCTGCACAGCGTAGTCGCGGTCGGCAATGCCTTCTCGGTAAAAGCCATAGCTTGGCTGTCCATTAACCACCTGTACCACGGCTAGCGATGTTGGCAATTTGGACGTCAGCTGTGGCAAGCCAACGCCGTCACGTTCGAGGCTGGCCTTCAACGCATCGCCAAACGCATCGTTAGACAACGGGTTCAGATAGTGGGTCTGTACGCCTTGTAAGGCGCAGGCCCTTGCCAAGTTGAAGGGGCTGCCACCTTGAAGAGGTTTGAGTTGTCCGTCAGCTTGCTGAAGGCAATCCATGAGGGCTTCGCCCAGAACTGTTACTTGCATAGATAGGTGGACATTCATGATGGGCACAGTGGCACAGTGGCACTGCCAATTGCTGTGCACAGGTTTTAAAAAGAGCACGCAGGCGTTATTTGACCATGTTGTTGCGCACCAACCAATATGGTGTTGCTCACATCTATACAAAAGGCACCATTGACATGGGTTGCTTGAGCCCTCCCACGCACTGACGCTGTCCATGTCTTTATCAATGGTTAGGGACCTAATCAACCAGTGGGTAGCTTAGAAGCCTCTAAGCCATGTGGCGCTGCCCAGCAACAACAGCAACAGCTTTTAACGGTCAGCAGCTGAATGCTTGTTTAGGCGTCGTGTGCCGTGTTGTTGGTTCGCAGTTGCTCGGCCAGGGCCTGCTGCGTATCGTGACTGGTTGCAGACAGCGCCAGCAAGGCCGCTTCGAATTGCAAACTCTGAGCGTCTGCGTTGCATTGCTCTTCAATGTGCGCGCACAACTCACCCAGACGTTGCAGCCCAATCATCATGGCCGCACCCTTAACTTTATGGGCTTGCTCGCCCAAGGCTTTGCTGGTGGTGTGGCCCTCCAGTAGCGCAACAAGCACTGGCACATCACCATGTGGTGGGTCAAACAAAGTGCTCGTCATGGTGGCCCAATTGTCTGCAGGAAAGAGGTCACAGAGTTCAGAAAAAATACTGATGTTGAGCAGCGGGGTGTCGTGGTACGAGTAGTCTACGGGTGAGTCTTCAGAGGTGGTGTGTGGTGTGTTGTGGTCTGGCGTTGTACGGCCTGCTGTGTCAGGGGTGGCCAACAAATCGCAAGCGGTAAACGTGGCGTGCAAATCTTGCAAGCGCACGGGTTTCGGTGCGAAAGCCGTGATACCTGCTGCGAGTGCGCGCACGCGTGTGTCCTCCACCACGTCTGCTGTGATCAGCACAATAGGTATTTGTCCAGCGGGGTTGGGTAGCTCGCGAATGAGACGGGTTGTTTCCAAGCCGTCCATGTCAGGCATGTGGTAGTCCATGAGAACCACATCAAACACATCTTTTTTGAGCGCATCGATGGCACAGGCGCCGCTGCTGCACAAAGTGGCTTCATGGCCCATGCGCTCTAGCAAAATAGACAGTACCTTCATGTTGATGGGGTGGTCTTCAGTCACCAATACGCGCAGCGATTTGCCGTCGGTGGCCATGGCGTACAAGCTGTCAGCGTCAACGACGGCGTTAACTTCAATAGGTGTTGCGTTGCCCAACGGCAACACGGCTTGGAACCGTGAGCCCTTGCCCTCAACGCTGCTGACGTGCAGTGTGCCGTTCATAAGTTGAATCAGCGTTCGTGAAATCTCTAGACCTAAACCAGTGCCTTGATACCGTTTGGTTGATACGTCGTCAGCTTGAAAAAAGCGGGTGAATAGCATGTCAATGGTTTGTTGACTCATACCAATACCCGTGTCCACCACACCTATTTGAATACCTGGTTCATTGGCGCTGTTGGGGCACACTTCAAATTGCACTTTGCCTTGCTGCGTAAATTTAATAGCGTTGCTGAGCAAGTTGTACATAACTTGTCTCAAACGCACGCTGTCTGCGTGCAACCACTGCGGCGTGTTGTGGGCCACTGTCACTGTGAGCTCAAGCCCTTTGGCCGTGGCTTGCGTGCGCATTAAATGCCCCACCTCCTTGACCAAAGCGTGCAAGTCAACGGGGCCGTTGTTGAGGTGCAGATTGCCTGACTCAATGGTGGACATGTCTAGTACGTCGTTGACCACGCCCAGCAAATGCTGCGCTGAAGTGTGGGCGGTGTTCACGTAGTCCTTTTGCCGTGCGTTTAAGCGGGTTTGCAACAGCAAATTAATCATGCCCAGCAGACCTTGAAATGGTGTGCGTATTTCGTGGCTCATGTTGGCCAAAAATATACTTTTGCTGCGGTTGGCCGACTCGGCCTTGTCGCGAGCCAGTTCAAGTGCCTGGGTCAACTCTGTGAGTTGCGCGACTTGGCGCTGGTGCCGTCTGATGTACAGGAAGGTTGCAACGATGGCAATGGCCATTAAAACGCCTTGCGCCATCGTCACCGCAATGATGAGCATGCTTTGCTCACGCAGCAAGGTGTTGCTTTTGTCAAAGTTGGCATACACGGCAGAGTTGGCCGTAAAAGTAAGACGCGCGAGTTTGAGTTTAAGTCCTGCCGTGTCTGTTTGAATGTCGGCAAGTTGCTGTCTAGTCGCCGCTTCCAGCGTGTTGTTGCTTTCAAAAATAGGAACCGCTTTGTCAATGAGTGTGTTAACAGCTTGTAGGCCGTCAACATAGTCATCTGAATTCTTAATCCAACGTGCACCTGGGTTTTGTTCCAGTAGGCCGACGCGGCTATAAAACAAGTCAAAGCGCGTCATCAGCGCATCGGTGTTGGTGGTGTACTCATCACTCAGGTAATCTTGCAGCGCCAGCGCAAAGCGCAGGGCCTCGCGCTCCATCTGATAGGCAAGCATGATGACTGAGTCGTTGCCATATTGCGGCTGCTGAATAAGGGACTGGTACTGTTTGTATTGAAATACCGCAAGGGGCGTGAGCGTGAAACTGATCAGCACAATGGGCGCTACCAGCCACAACATGATGTGCTTGCGCCATTGTGGGAAGTGTTCGCGCATATAGCCTTGCGACATGATGCTCACGGCTCCTTGATTTGCAATAACTGCCAGATACAGCGCGCATACACGGCGGAGGTTTGCAGTGTTTCATCTGAGTCCAATGGGTACATGACGTACAAAGGTCCAAGCGTGCGCAGTGTGAGCCGCTCGCCGTTGATGCTGTGCGCCAGCACCACACGGTGCTGAACCAAGTCTTCCACGGGAATCGTGACGTTGTAGTCATTCACCGCAGAGGCCAGCACAACGTCGCCTTCGAAGTTGGCCAGCTGTAGTACATCTCGCAGCAGCGGCCCTGTAAATGTAGGGGTACCCAGGTGCCACGGTGTTGCGGTCACTATGCTGTGCTGTGTCAGGCCATTCAAGTCGTTGAATGTCAATGTGCGTTGTGAGCCGTTGCGGTACGAAATTTGTAAACTTGCTTCTGTTTCAGAAACAGCGTTAGCACTTCCTATACCCAAAGTCACCAGTGCGCTGCCTACGCATAGGCGCGCTAAAGCTGTTCGCCGGTCAGTCATGTGTCGTCTCTCCAAGTTGCGTGGTGTGTTTGTCTTTAAAACCTATCGTGTTGATGTGATGTCAGGGGTGTTATTTTTTATCGATTTAAATACTATCACGCTGTGCATTGATGGGTTCATTTTTTCACATCGGGTATGCCCCAATGGTGGCTGTGCAGGGCTGCAACGGTGGCGCGATGCGCCACAGACACCACGCAACCGCCACGCGCCAGTACGTCATCCAGCACTGCCTTGTAGACAGTTGCCTCTGTGTCTTCATCCAGCGCGCTGGTGGCCTCGTCTAAAAATAGCCAACGGGGTTGTTTGAGAAACACCCGGGCTATAGCCAAGCGTTGCTGTTCGCCGCCAGATAGCTTCTGACCCCAATTGGCCTGTGTATCGAGTTGTGAGGACAAGTCTGGCAACCCTGCCAACTTCAGCGCACGTTGTAAGGTGACGTCGTCAAAGCCGTCACTCATTTGTGGGTAGGCCACAGCCTCGCGCAAGGGGCCGTTGGGAAAGTAAGAGCGCTGCGGCAAAAACATGGCATCGTTGTCAAAAGCGTCAGGGCGCACCAAGCGCCCTGACCACCAAGGCCAAATGCCAGCGATGGCGCGCAGCAACGTGGACTTACCGCTGCCAGAGGGACCTTGTACGCACCATGTTTGCCCAGGTTCAACCAGCAAGCTCAGCGGCGCCCCAAGGGTCTGACCATCTGGTAGCTTGAGCTGTAAGCTGTCTGCCAACAGGGCTGTGGATTCGCCCACCTCGCGGCGTTGACCTGTATCGCTAGAGACGGCCTGCATGGCGTCTTCAAAGTAGGTGAGTCGGTCCGTTGTGGCGCGCCATCGAGCAAGGTTGTCATAGCTGTCGACAAACCAACTCAAGCTGTCTTGTACGCGGCCAAAAGCCGATGCTATTTGCATCAGCTGACCCAGCTGAATTGCACCACTAAAAAACCTGGGTGCAGCCACCACGAAGGGAAACACCATGGCCAATTGGTTAAACCCCGCGGTAAACCATGTGAGGCGTTTTTGTGCCAACAGCAGCTGCAAGTAATTGCTCAGCACGGCCCCAAAGCGTCTGTCTAAGCGGCTTTTTTCAACCGCCTCGCCCTTGTCCATGGCGACAGACTCACTGTATTCACGCAGTCTGACCAAGTGGTGGCGGTAGTCAGCTTCCACGCGCTGCTGGCGAAAGTTCAAACGGATCAACGGACGGCCTATATAGTGGGTGAGCACACTGCCTACAGCGCAATACAGCAATGCCATCCACACCATAAAACCAGGAATGGTGACAGCAGTGCCCGCCACATGAAACGAAAAATCGCCAGACAACGTCCATAAAATACCCACAAAACTCAGCAGTGTCACCACCGCATTGAGCAAGCCCATGGTCAGGCTAACGGTGTAGCTGGTAAACAAATTCAGGTCTTCGTGAATACGTTGGTCGGGGTTGTCGGTCGCGGCGTTGTCGGTGCCGCCTTTGGCAAAGAGCAGCAACTCCAAGCGGTAAAACGCGTGCTGTGTCAGCCAACGGTTGGCGTAAAACTCAGTCAGCCATTTGCGCCAATACATCTCTAACAGTTGCGTGAGGTAGAAGCGGTATACAGCCACAATGACAAAACCAAACGCCAGCATTAAAAAGCGTTTCAGCTCTCGCCAAAACACATCAGCGTTGCGGTCTTGCAAGGCGTCGTAAAACACGCGGTTCCACTCGTTGATGAGCACCAGCATATAAACAGCGGCCAAATTCAGAGCCACAATTCCCGCCAACATGGCTCTGGCGCGCCATTTTTGGTCGGACACGAAGTAGGGCAGCGTGAGCGCCCATGCGCGGCGGACAAACTGCGTAAAATCCGCCCATTTCAGGCCTTGCTTGGCCCACCAGTGTTGAACAGCATTAGGCATGGTTTGGCTCGTGCAGGTGAGGTTTAGGTGTTGCGGGTGCCGCTGGCTACGTGACCGCTGGGAACATGGCTGGCGGCAGATTCAACGTGGCCAGTTTGATCGTCAAAGAAAAAATCTGGCTCAAACTCGCGTAAAAACTCGCCCTTGGCCAGTCCGCCTAAAAAGATCGCCTCGTCAATGTCGATGTGCCAGTCCATGAGCGTGCGAATAGCGCGTTCATGTGACGGCGCGCTGCGCGCGGTGATCAAAGCGGTGCGAATGGCAATAGGCATATCTGCGTGGTGTGCGGAGGCTTGTTGCATGCGCTGCAAGGCTTCTAAAAATGGCTTGAATGGGCCGCCAGGCAACGGCTGTCCGGCGCGCAGTGACTCGTGTTGGACAAAGGCATCTAGACCGTGCTCTTGGTAAATACGCTCGGCTTCATCGCTGAACAACACCGCGTCGCCGTCAAAGGCGATGCGCAGCTCTTGTGGGTGCGCATTGGACGCGTGTACCGAGTGTGGGTAGACCTGTGCGGCAGGCACGCCTGCTGCCAGCGCCTCACGTACATCGGCCAAGTGGGTTGATAAAAACAGATTGGCTTTGAGGGGCTTGAGGTATTTCCACGGCGAACGCCCGCGCGTAAAACTGCCGCGTTGAATAGCCAAGCCATAGTGTTTGGCTGACCGAAACACACGCATGCCACTGACTGGGTCATTGCGAGACAAGATGACGACTTCAACAGGTTGTGCGTTGGCGTCGTTAAAAGCCAATAATTTTTGCACCATTGAGAAAGCCACGCCTGGCGTGGCTGGCACGTCGAGGCGGCTGAGCTGCAGCTGCATGTACGAACGGTCGTCGCCATCTTCGAAGGCGCGGTTTTCTTCTTCGAAGTCAAACAATGCGCGAGAAGAAATGGCAACCACCAGTTTGCCGTCTAAGGTGTTGGCCATGGGGTGTTGTCGTACCTTATTGTGGTTTTAAAAACAAGCGAAAGACCGGGTTATCGGTCTCGTCTACGCTGGGATAGTTGAGCGTTGTGAGGAAGGTCTTAAAGGCCTTGTTGTCTGCCTTTGGTACCTGCATACCCACCAAAATACGACCGTAGTCAGCGCCTTGGTTGCGGTAGTGAAACAAGCTGATATTCCAGTTGGGTTGCATCAAGGATAAAAACTTCAACAAAGCGCCCGGGCGCTCTGGGAATATAAACCGCAGCAAGCGTTCGTCACCGCCTTGGGGGTTGGGCCCACCAATCATGTGGCGCACGTGTTGTTTGGCAAGCTCGTCGTGGGTGAGGTCTACCGCTTCAAAGCCGCTGCGTTTGAAGTGTTTTGCCAGCCGTGGGCTTTCGCCTTTGTTGGTGGACAAGCCCACAAACACGTTGGCGCGCTGTGCATCATTCATGCGGTAGTTGAACTCGGTCACGTTGTGCGGACCGCCCGGCAAATCGCCAACCAATTGCACAAAGCGCTTGAAGCTGCCCCGCTCTTCTGGCAAGCTGACGGCAAACAAGGCCTCGCTTTCTTCCCCAACACCAGCACGCTCTGCGACAAAGCGAAGGCGATCAAAGTTCATATTGGCGCCGCACAAAATGGCTGCAAAGGTGCGGCCTTTGACCTTGTGCTTGGCCACATATTGCTTGATGGCCGCCACCGACAACGCGCCTGCGGGCTCAACAATAGAGCGGGTGTCTGTAAATATGTCTTTGATAGCGGCGCACACGGCGTCTGTATCAACGGTGATGTAGTCGTCGACCAGTTCTTTAGACACGCGAAATGTTTCTGCGCCCACCAGTTTGACGGCTGTACCATCAGAAAAAAGCCCCACATCCGCCAGCGCCACGCGTTTCCCTGCTTTGACCGACTGCACCATCGCATCAGAGTCGTTCATTTGCACACCAATGACTTTGACGTCTGGGCGCACAGCTTTGATGTAATTGGCCACGCCAGCAATCAGCCCGCCGCCGCCAATGGCCACAAATACCGCGTCAAGCGGACCTGTGTGTTGTCGCAGCATTTCCATGGCAACGGTGCCTTGACCCGCAATCACATCAGGGTCGTCAAAGGGGTGTACAAACGTAAGCCCCTTTTTTTGCTCAAGTTCTACCGCGTGGTTGTAAGCGTCGGTAAAGCTCTCGCCGAACAACACCACGTCACCGCCCAGCCCTCTCACGGCATCAATTTTGACTTGTGGCGTGGTGGTTGGCATCACGATAAGTGCCTTTGCCCCTAATTTGCGTGCCGACAAGGCCACACCTTGTGCATGGTTGCCAGCTGAGGCGCAAATGACGCCGCGCTTGAGTTGCGCCCGGCTCAGGTGGGCCATTTTGTTATAGGCGCCACGCAACTTGAAACTAAACACGGGCTGCTGGTCTTCGCGCTTGAGCAATACCGTGTTGTTGAGCTTGGCGCTCAATGTATGCGCCGTGTCCAAGTCGGTTTCTTTGGCAACCTCGTACACCTTGGCATTTAAAATACGCCTGAGGTAATCACTGGGGCTCAAGTTGCTGCTGGTTGTGGGTGTGGGTGTGGTGGCTGGCATAGTGAAGATCCTTGCAGCAAATCATACGCGCTGTCACAGGCCCAAAAAAAAGCCTCAAGCTTTGCAGCTTGAGGCTGAATCCACCAGTTTTGAGGAGGTGGAGGAGACAACTGGTTGCGCTCGGGGGGCATTGGTATGCTGCCAAGCTGTCAGCGCTTGCACACCGACATTTTCAATACCCAAAGTATAGCGGTATGTTGCATTGCAACAGCGCGTTTTTTTATGATGTGGGCGGTTGCTCAGGTCTATGGCGCATAGGTCGCCAAGCGCGGCCATTTTTTTTATTTGGAGTGATCAATGGAATGCACAGTAACCTGGACGGGCGCAACAGGCGCTCAGTCCAACATGGGCTTTGTGGCAGAAACCGGCAGCGGGCATGTCATCACCATGGACGGCGCGCCCGATGCGTCCAAGCCAGAAAACGGCGGTGCCAACATGGCCGCCAGACCCATGGAAACGGTGTTGGCTGGCACTGGCGGCTGCACGGCCTACGACGTGGTTTTGATTTTGAAGCGTGGTCGTCACGCAGTAACGGGTTGCACCGTCACACTCACCACACAACGCGCCGAGACCGACCCCAAGGTGTTTACCCACATCCACATGCACTTTGTGGTGACTGGCGTCAATTTGCCCAGAGCCGCGGTGGAGCGCGCTGTCGCCATGAGCCACGACACCTACTGTTCTGCCAGCATTATGTTGGGTAAAACCGCAGACATCACAACCACCGTGGACGTCGTGTCGCTTTAAGCTACCAGGCCCAAGCTGGACATGCTCTGCTGGACATGCCTTGCTGCTTGAGCCAGCACGACACGTGAATGGTTGCCCGCGACAACGGGTTCACTGTGGCACGGCTAGCAACCCGTCACCACTGTATGTGCAAGTCTCAAATACGCTGCGCCACGGTCGTCATAATTTTCGCCGCGCCCCGCATCGCTGCTTGAACGGGCTGGAGCAATGCCATGCCACCGGCCGCCTGCGCCTGTTTGGCGTGTCGTGCCTCGTCTTGTTTCATGTGTGCCACGATGGCGTTGGACCGGGTGTCGCTGGGGTCTAGCCTTGTCATGTGCGAGGCCAAATGCGCCTCAACCTGTTGTTCAGTGGCCACCACAAACCCCAAACTCACGCGTTTGCCCAAACGTGCAGCCAGCAAACCCATTGCAAACGAGCCCGCGTACCAGACAGGGTTTAGCAACGAAGGCCGCCCGTTCAGCTCGTGCAAGCGCTCACTGGTCCACGCCAAGTGGTCGTTTTCTTCCACGCTGGCGGCTTCCAAATGGCCAGCCAAAGCCTCGTCTTTATAAAACACGCGTGCGCCCAACGCTTGCGCGGCATACAGGCCTTGCGCACAGACCTCGCCCACATGGTTGACACGCATCAGCGAGGCGCTGTCGCGCTGCTGCGCTGCGTTGAGTGGTGGGTTGTCAGTTGGCAAATCTAGGGCGCGACTGGCATGCGGTGTGGCAAACAGGGTGCGTAGGCCGCTGTCAATGGCATTGATGAGTGCGTCGGCAGTACGTGACATGGCTAAACCAATCAGAACAATATGAAAATTTAAAACCCACGTT
>Ga0208414_1001443_pt1 | contig 18072 bp, 16 predicted proteins | sample AntAceMetag02UKE_FD_184770 | JGI IMG/M metagenome (GOLD analysis project Ga0208414, IMG submission 184770) | Saline lake microbial communities from Ace Lake, Antarctica - Antarctic Ace Lake Metagenome 02UKE (SPAdes) (version 2) | ecosystem: Environmental > Aquatic > Non-marine Saline and... | reverse complement strand
TTTGATGATATTAACGTAAGAGATAAACAAACATCAATAAGGCTTAGTCAAAACTTAGTGTAAAGTATGATCTTTAACTTGTGTAAACTATGTCCCTTAACGAACATAACTAATGAAAACTGAACATAAAATAGTTGGAATACTTCTCTTCGTTTCACTGTCAATTTCACTAAGAGGATTTGGACAAGACACAACTGTTAGAGTTGGTCCTAATCCATTTGCCGACTCAACGACAATTTATTTACCTCCACTCAATAATGATACTGTTTCTCTAGTTGTTTATGATAAATGGGGTCGAACATTAAAAACTTTCTATGACAAAGACATTTTGTCTGGAACAATCCAAGTAACATTTGCTGCTGATACACTGCCCAATGACCGATACTTTTTACAATTTATTTTGAATGGAAAAATTACAGCGACTAGTCTTATCAAAGTTGAGCAAGTATTTTTTAGCAGTGTTGAAAAAAGCTCAAATAATAATGGTCTGAAAACATATCCAAATCCTGCTTCCACACTATTAAATTTTGAATCAGAAAATGAAATAATCAATTTTTCTTTATTTTCTCTAACAGGTGTGCTAGTAGCTGAATTTTTTAAGCCGATTAGTCCTCTCCAATTGAATCTAAATCTGAGAAGTGGGATGTACGTTTTGAGGATCGAATCTCACGACCATATTGAATTAAAGAAAATAATAATTGAGAACCGCTTCATAAGTAACAACCGCTAAAAGGTAAATACTGGCGATAGTGTAAATTTGAAATAGATCGCCAAGAACGAACAATAGAAATAAAACCCAAATTCATCTGTCTAGCGTTTTTGTTTCCAGCCGTAACCAATTAGTGCTCAATAGAGGTGGATATTTTGCCTAAGCTGCCAAAAGCATATACCCCGCACTTGCCTTAATGGCGACACGTTACCCCAGAGCTAACTGAATACCAACCACACAAACGGCACATTATTTTTCGCAAAGCAACCAACCTTAAAACCACAAGAGCTATTATGTAAAGCCCTTTGTTCGACTGTTAATAAGTTTGAATTGAAAAATCATTGATATTCTGAAAAGGCTAAATATATTTGACATTAGTTGTCAAGTCTAATTTGTCAAATTATACTCTACAAATGAAAAACAATAAAACAGTAGGCGAGGTGCTCCGTGAAAATAGAGTGAAAAAAGAATTGTTATTACGCCATATTTCCGCTAAACTGGATATTGATACCGCAATACTCAGTAAAATAGAAAGGAACGAAAGGAAGGCCACTAAAGAACAAATTTTAAAGCTTGCCGAAATATTGGATTTGGATAAGGACAAACTACTTATTCAGTATTTGAGCGAAAAAATACTTTATGAAATAAAAGATGAGGAACTTGGAAGTAAGGCACTAAAAGTAGCTGAGCAAAAAATGAAATATATAATTAAAAATAGCAGCAGAAATTGATGTTACTAAAATTTGAATTTACTACCATATCCAGTAAAGTTAAACATTGGGGTAATGTATGTGCTCCTAAACGCTCAAGAACAAAATGATAAAACCAAACCTGAATATCGAAAAGAACCCACAAACGCTATTAAAAAATGTATTTGGTTACGATGCATTTCGTCCATTGCAACAAGAAATTATCGACCGCACTTTAGTTGGAAAAGACAGCTTTGTACTGATGCCAACAGGAGGGGGGAAATCGATGTGTTTTCAGATTCCAGCATTGTGTTTTAATGGAATTACGATTGTGGTTTCGCCACTTATTTCCCTGATGAAAGATCAGGTTCAGGCATTGCAAGGAAACGGAATAAAAGCAGATTTTTTCAACAGTTCTATTTCTCCACAGGCAGAAAATGACGTGATTGAACGAGCGACGAAAGGCGATATTCAGTTGCTATATTTATCGCCAGAGAAATTGATTTCCGTTAGTAACACTTGGCTAAAAAATTTGAATATAAAATTAGTAGCCATTGACGAAGCACATTGTGTGAGCATGTGGGGACACGATTTTAGACCAGAATATACCCGGTTAAAAGTGTTTCGGAATTCCTTGCCCGAAGTACCGTTTATGGCGTTGACTGCCACTGCAGATAAGTCGGCTAGAGCGGATATTGAAGAACAATTGGGATTGAAAGACTCCAAGTTATTTATTTCCTCTTTTGATAGAAAAAATCTGAGTATTGAGGTAAGGGGACAAGTTTCGAAAAAGAAAAAATTAGAAGAAATTGGGCGGTTTATAGAACGGAAAAAGAATGAAAGTGGAATCATTTATTGCCTGAGCAGAAAGAATACTGAGGAAGTTGCTGATTATTTGAAAGAGGAAGGACATTCGGTAGCGTTTTATCATGCAGGAATGGACGCCGAGGAAAGAGAGCGCGTACAAACTGAATTTATAATTGACGATACTAAAATAATTGTTGCTACGATTGCTTTTGGGATGGGCATTGACAAATCGAATGTGCGTTGGGTGATCCATTATAATTTACCAAAAAACTTAGAGGGCTATTACCAAGAAATTGGAAGAGCTGGACGTGACGGATTGCCTTCTGAAACTCGATTGTATTATAACATGAGGGATTTTGTATTGTACAGTCAGTTTGCCGATGATGGAGCAAATTCAAAAATGCAAAAGGAAAAATTGAGTCGAATGTTGCAATTTGCTGAAGCAAAATCATGTCGAAGAAAAATACTGCTCTCTTATTTTGGAGAACATTTGACTGAAGATTGCGGAAATTGTGATGTTTGTGAACATCCGCCCAAGGCATTTGAAGGCACTTTGTTGGCCCAAAAAGCACTTTCTGGAATTGCTAGAATGCAAGAGAAGGAAGGGATTACGATGTTAATTAATGTATTGAGAGGATCCAATAATGCAGAGGTACATGCGGGAGGTTATTTTCAACTCAAAACCTATGGCGTAGGAAAAGACGTTAGTTTTTCTGATTGGAGAGACTATATTATTCAATTGGCAAATCAAGGTTTGATGGAGATTACGTACAGCGAAGGTTCTGCATTAAAGATTTCCCCCATCGGCTGGAAAGTGCTGAAAGGTGAACAGATTGTAAAATTGACTTTACCCATAATTGCTGAAGAGAAAAATAGTAGGAAGCCCCAGATCACGAAAATGGCAGGCGAGGGGGAAGCGAACACCGATCTATTTACTGAATTAAAGAAGATCAGATATTCTATTTCTCGAGAAGAAAATGTACCAGCTTACATCGTGTTTAATGATAAATCACTGAAAGCAATGGCGAGCGATTTACCTGTTACAGAAAATCAGTTTTTAGCAATTTCTGGAGTGGGCATGAATAAAATGGAGCAGTACGGTGAGGAATTTATGGAGGTGATTAGGAAGTTTAAAACTGTGGCTAAACCAAAAAAGACCCCAACTATATTGGAGACTTTTGCGTTGCACAAAGAAGGACTAAACCCTAAAGATATTGCAGTAAAAAGGGACCTGCAAATCACCACGATTTATTCGCATTTATCGCAATTATATACCGATGGAAAAGAAGTAGAGTTGGAGAAACTAGTGGAGAAAGAGGTGGTGGAAAAAGTACGGGTTGCTTTCAATGCTTTGAATAGAGAAATAATGCTGAAACCCATTTTTGAAAAACTGAATGAAGCGGTCTCTTATGGAGAAATAAGAATGAGTTTGGCTATAATTCTTAAGAGTGAATAAAGCTATAAAGCGAAAGTTAAGCAAACACAGTGCACCTAAACTAGATCACACGCAGTTTAGCTAAAGTGATTTATAAAAAATTGGAGAAAGGCGATTATTTTATCAAAGAAGATAAAACTTGTAAAGAAGTAGCGTTTGTAGTCTCTGGTTGTTTAGGTCATATTATTCATCTTTAGAAGAAGAAGTTACCTATTGTTTTACTTTTTCTAATTGCTTTGTTAGTGCCTATTCATCATTTTTATCTGAAACCAAAACGGCAGAAAACATTTAAGCTTTGACGGATATTGAACTGTTTACCATTTCAAGAGGTGAGATATTGAAATTAGAGAAATCAAGCACCAATTGGCTTAAGTTTTTGAAATTCATTGCCGACCAGGAATACATAAAAATGGAGAAAAGAATTTTCATCCTACAAAAAGAAAACGCCGAAAAACGATATCAAAATTTGCTTACAAATGAACCTCAATATTTACAATTAATCCCTCTAAACTACCTATCTTCTTATTTAGGAATTACCCCGCGTCATTTAAGTCGTATAAGAGGGTTGATTTCGAATTAGACAAATGTGCTTTCTTAGGAATTTTATCCTACCGTTCTTTGTAAAAATAAAGAACAAGCTATGAAACAAGTTTTGATAATTAATGGACATCCTGACAAGCAGACTTAGAATTTAATCCTAATCTAGCATTTGGATATAGAAAGAGAACTGAACTAGAACCGGATTTACTTGAGGCTATAGAAAAAATTTGAAAAGCAGACCACATCGTATGGGTATTTCCGATGTGGTGGTATGGTTATCCTGCAGTGATGAAAGGGTTTATTGACCGTAACTTTTTACTATAAATAACCTCTTAAATTATTGAATAAAAGGCAATTACAGTAAATTATTGAAAGGCAAACCGGCAAGAATTATTATAACAGCTGATACCCCTAAATGGTATAATTACCTATTTATGAAAAGCCCTGACATAAATCAATTTAAAAAAGGAATCTTAGAGTTTTGTGGAATAAGTCCTGTAAAGGTGACGTATATTTCACCCGTTAAAAATTCAAATATAGATTACAGGGAGATGTGGTTAGAAAAGATATCGTTGTTAGGAGAAAAATTAAAATAACTACTGCCAACAAAGTGCAAGAAGGCTATAGCCGATAAATACGGATATAGCTTTTTACAAAGAGTTAGCGGCAATGTAAGAGCAATCGAATACAATAGAAAATGAATAAAAGAATTTTAATTAGGAATACAACTATTGTGAATGAGGGAAAATCATTTGTCGCAGATGTACTTTTGGCCGATGGACTTATTGAGCAAATCGGAAATATTGATGCTGATCCAGCATACACGATAGTTGACGGAACAGCAAAACATCTATTTCCAGGAATTATTGACGGACAAGTGCATTTTAGAGACCCAGGTCTTACACACAAAGGAGATTTATATACCGAAAGTAAAGCAGCTGTAGCAGGTGGAGTAACTTCCTTTATTGACATGCCAAATACAGTTCCAAATATTTTAACCGTTGAAAGCCTTCAGGAAAAGTATGAAATTGCCTCAAAAAAATCCTTGGCGAATTACTCGTTCTTCTTGGGTGTAAACGGAGATAATATTGACGAGGTTGCAAAAATGGACACCAGCCAATTTATAGGTGTTTCTGATGATGGTTTGTATTTTACCAAAAAAGGAAATCTACTTGCCGACAACCCTGAGACAATGGAAAAATTATTTGCTAACTGCACATCTATTATAGCCATTCATTCTGAAAAAGAGGAGATAGTAGAGGCCAACGAACAGGCATTTAGAGAAAAGTATGGCGATGATATTCCCGCAAAGTTTCATCCAATTATTAGAAGTACTGAAGGCTGTTATGAAGCAACCAAAAGAGCGATTGAATTAGCACAAAAACACGATGCCAGACTGCATATTCTGCATTTAACGACTGAAGCAGAAACGCACTTATTTCGAAACGATATTCCGCTTAAAGAGAAAAAAATAACGACTGAAGTTTCTGTACATCACCTATGGTTTTCAGACAAAGATTATGACCGATTAGGAATGCTAATTAAATGGAACCCAGCCATAAAAACAGAACAGGACAAAGAAGGCTTGTTGGAGGCATTGCTTGATGGCAAAATAGATATTATAACTACCGACCACGCACCGCATACTTTAGAGGAAAAGCAAAAACCCTATTTTCAATCTATGTCAGGCGCACCAATGGTGCAGCACTCGCTTAATTGTATGTTAGAGTTTTATAAGCAAGACCGGATTTCATTGGAAAAAATAGTTGAAAAGATGTGTCACAACCCAGCAATTCTTTATGGTATGACAAAAAGAGGATTTATAAGAGAGGGGTATTATGCTGATTTAACCTTGGTGGACTTGAATAGTAAATGGATGGTGGAGAAAGATAATCTGTTATACAAATGTGGTTGGTCTCCATTGGAAGGAACAACATTTCAAACGGAAATCAAGCAAACATTTGTGAACGGGAATCTAATTTATGACAATGGTGTATTCAACGAAAATACAGTTGGAATGCCAATACTTTTTAATAACAAACAGTCCTAATAATGGCTATTATTTCGAAGGATATTTCTAAAGCAATTGAAATCTTGAATAATGAAGATATAATAGCAATACCAACAGAGACAGTATATGGATTGGCAGGAAACATTTACAGCGAAAAAGCAATTCGTAAAATATTTCAAGTAAAACAAAGACCTTTATTTAATCCTTTAATAGTTCACATTCATTCAATAGAAAAAATAGATGAAATAGTCAGCGAACTCCCTGAGCAAGCAAAAAGGCTTGCAGAGGCATTTTGGCCAGGCGCTTTAACTTTAGTACTAAAGAAAAACCCCAATATTCCAGATTTAATTACAGCAGGAAAAGATACTGTTGCCGTAAGAATTCCGAATCATCCTACAACCTTAAGCTTATTGCAAAAATTATCCTTCCCATTGGCAGCGCCTAGTGCAAATCCATTTGGAAGTATAAGCCCAACAAATTCAACACATGTTGCCAATTACTTTAGTAATACTATATCAATGGTGCTTGAAGGTGGAGCATGCGAAAATGGAATAGAATCTACAATTATTGGATTTGAAAATAATGAAGCCGTACTTTATCGACTAGGCTCTATTTCAATTGAAGAAATTGAAAACGTTATTGGACTGTTGAAAGTTAAAAATAAGCAAGAAATAGCACCAAATGCCCCAGGTATGTTAGCAAGACACTACGCACCCAAAACGAGAACATACCTAGTGAAAAATGCCGAAAAGTTCATAAAGAATTACTCGAATAAAAAAATTGGAGTACTTCGATGCTCTAATGGGACAAGTTCTTTGAATTGTATGCATTTAGAAGAATTGTCAAAAAAAATGGATCTAAAGGAAGCTGCATCAAATTTATATGCTGCATTGCACAGATTAGACAATTTGAATTTGGATATGATAGTGGCAGAACTATTCCCAAATACAGGATTGGGAAAATCCATTAATGATAGATTAGAAAGGGCAACTAAAAACGAATAATACTCTGAAACATATTTTTACTTCTCATTTAACCAAGATAGATATTGTTCAATTGAACTCGTAATTAGAAAAGAAGGAGCGTTTAAGTTTAAAAGTGTTGGATATTAGGTTTGTAGAAATAAAAAGCCCGTTGGGTTAATTATATTTAATACTTAGTATAGTGCGGATATAGTGCATGTATTATATCCAAACGTTGCGTAGCATGCGGAAAAAGGCTATCACACATTTTACACAAACTCAGAACTGAGTGTATTCATTCAGTAGAAAAGCGTCTTTTTAAAAGATAGCCTCTACAAACCAGATAAAACGGATTGCATCAAATTAAGGTGGTACTTATTTACTTTTTGGTGATTAGGCATCCAGCCTAATAAAAATCGCGTGAAATCTGTAACCGCAAAAGGATACAATTTTCTCCATTCTTGTTCCAATGCGTTGAAATCAGTTTTGACTAGAGTAGAGGAGTGCTGTCGGCTATCGAAATTTTGTTTTAATTCAGAAAAATAGAAATCCAATAAATCGTTTTGATAGCTCTCGCATTCTGCATTGGACAGGCAACTCCCTAAAAAGTATGCAACATCTTTCATTCCGCAACCACCACCAACGTATTGGAAATCTACAGCAGCAGTATGTTCACCATTTTCTGAAAAGCAAAAATTCGCAAGTTTAGCATCTCCATGTACAATTGTTTGATACTTGCATTGATTTAAGATTTCATCGATTAAATGGGTCTTTGACTTTAGTTCTTGATGTTCCAACTTTTCAAATTCATCAGGTCGAGTATCCAAATGCCAATAGGTGCCAACTTCCCACAATTTCTTAGGATGTTCATTTAAGAAGGTCGCATGAAAATTGGCCAACCATCTCAAACAAACCTTAACCTCTGCAAGATTAACGTGATCTTTAACGATTGGAAAATGCGTCTTCAAATCTTCCATAATAATCCACTGGTATTTTCCTTCAGAAAAGGAACCCATAAATTTAGGAATCCTACAATGAGCAGGGCAGCGGTGACTCCAGTCTCTGTACCAGTGCGTTTCTACGTCGTATGACTTTACCTTTCGATGGTGAGAGGTATCGGTATTCCAACCTCTAGGATGTTCGCCAGATGGATTTAAGTCGATAAACTTTACTACAACTGTATTTTCAGGTGAGTCAATCAATCGATAACGAGAAACCTTACCGTAGCCACTCCATAAAGATTGAATGATTTCAATCTCCTCGCTTGCTGAAGATTGGGTAACTTTTAGAAGATAGTTATTGAAATCTGAATGCATGAGATACTCAATCTAGTTATATCGATAAGCGGTCAAAAGTAATAGCTAGATCGGATGTTTCGCTTCATCTCTGCAACATTAAAATCTACCATAGTCATCAACTAATTATTTTCGGCTGTTAATCTGAACAATGCTTTTTATCTCTCTCGATTTTCCATTTTTCTACCAATAGTGTTTGTGTTCTATTGATAAAGACCAATTTTAAGAAGTATAAAACAGGCGAGAAGTATTAAGATTGCATTGAATTCTAAGGAAAGAGTTTATTGTCTTTAAAATTAAAAATTCACATAAGAAATCCATTCAAGTCATAATGTCTTTAGAGAAAAATAAATCCGTAAAAGCAAGGCTGCATTCACGCAATAAAAACCGAGAACGCTATGATTTAGGTGCATTAATAGTGTCTAACCCTGAATTGAAACAGTATATAACACCCAATAAATTAGGAGTAGATTCCATTGATTTTGCAAATCCTATTGCGGTAAAGCTTTTAAATAAAGCGCTATTAAATCATTACTACGGAATTAAGAATTGGGAATTCCCAGATGAGAACTTATGTCCACCAATACCCGGTAGAGCTGACTATATTCATCACATTGCTGATGTGCTGAGCGAGAGTAATTTTGGCAGAATGCCATCGGGAGATCGAATTACTTGTCTTGATGTTGGAGTAGGAGCGAATTGTATTTATCCAATTATTGGAGTTACGGAATACGATTGGAATTTTATCGGTTCTGATATTGACCCAAAGTCGGTTGCAGCAGCGCAGCACACTATCGATGCTAATACGGCACTTGCAACAAAGGTTATCTGTAGATTACAAAAAGATCCAACATCAATTTTTTATGGAATTATAGGCAAAGAAGATAAAGTTGATGTAACGATTTGCAATCCTCCTTTTCATGCTTCAGCTGAAGATGCGCAAAAAGGTACTCGAAGGAAAGTGAAAAATCTATCGGGAAAAAAAGTAAAAACAGCTCAACTCAACTTTGCAGGTATTAGCAATGAACTTATCTGTGAAGGAGGAGAGTCTCAATTTATTCAGCAAATAATTAGGGAAAGTAAAAATTACTCTAAAAACGTTTATTGGTTTTCAACATTAGTATCAAAACAATCTAACCTTAAAGGAGTTTATAAGCTATTAGAAAAAAATGAAGCTATCCAATTCAAAACGATTCCCATGGGCACAGGCAATAAATCTAGCCGAATTGTAGCTTGGACATTCCTGTCGTTAGAAGCGCAAAAAGAGTGGAGAGATAAGAGATGGGAAGCCCAATCGTAGCATAAATAGGGCAAACCAGTCAAGGTTTGATTAAACGCTCTTCGCTTTATGTCTGCTGTTAGTTCAGCTAATTTTATAAAAAGCAAAATAATCCAGTTTATCATTTGTTAGCTTTTCCCGAATAAACCAATTTGTTGATGGTTGGTTATATCCTTATATTGCTCGTTAATATTATCGATTGTGCGTTCATTTTTCAGTAATCAATACATAGCTTTTTTGCTAATGCTCCTTCCTGTATTGGGTTCGAGTCAAGTCACTAATCATTGGGAAGCAGCTATAGTTGCAGAAAATAATTGGAAATATAGAATTGGGAATTCTGAGCCCTCAAGCACTTGGAATCAGCAGAGTTTTAATGATCAAACCTGGAATACTGGTAAGGGCGGTTTTGGTTATTCAGATGGTGACGATCAAACTATAATTCCTGCTACGAATTCGGTTTATTTACGTAAGGAGTTTGAGATTTTTGATATTTCTAAAATTTCAGCATTGACGTTATATGCAGATTATGATGACGCTTTTGTAGCTTATCTGAATGGTGCCGAAATCTGTAGGGCTAATATTGGCAGTGTTGGAACCCCGCCTGCATACAATGCTGGTGCTAATGGACCGAGAGAAGCGCTTCTGTATCAAGGGGGTTTACCACAGGCATTTACCGTTAATACAAATCAATGGAAAACCTTTTTAAAACAAGGAAAAAACACTTTAGCGGTTCAAGTACATAACACCGATTTAAACTCATCCGACCTCTCTTCTCTGATTTATTTAATGGTTGGAATTACCGACAACTCAAGACAATATCAAGCACTTCCCTCTTGGTTTCCTGCGCCTGTAGATGCAACTAATTTGCCGCTTTTTGTAATAAATACTAGTGGTGTTGGAATTTCTGATGAACCAAAAATTGATGCTTTTTTGGGTATTGTTGATAATGGTCCAGGAAATCTAAATAGATCTACTGATCCTTTTAACGGATACGACGGGAAAATTGGAATTGAGTCTCGAGGGTCGTCTTCCGCGGGTTTTCCAAAAAAGAATTATGGATTTGAAACACGTCTGCCGAATGGAGAAAACAATAACGTCTCACTTTTAGGTTTGCCTGTGGAGAACGATTGGATCCTTCATGGACCATACAGTGATAAATCACTCATGAGAAACGTGTTATCCTATCATATTGGAAGGGTTACTGGTGAATATGCTCCACGCACAAGATGGTGTGAAGTTATCCTAAATGGAGAATACATAGGTTTATACGTGCTAATAGAAAAAATAAAAAGAGATAAAAACAGAGTAAATATTTCAAACCTTCGGACTACTGATATAAAAGGCGCAGAACTTACAGGAGGATACATTTTTTCTGTAGATCGCAATAACCAAGGACCAAACTCGGGTTGGTCTTCCCCATATACCAATGATCTTTTCTATCGTTATCGAGATCCTAATTACGATGAACTGGTTCAACAGCAAAAAGACTATTTAAAGAATTATGTAACTCTTTTTGAGGAGGTGATGGATGATCAAGGGTCTGGTGATGATTATAAGCAGTTTGTGAATATTACTTCCTGGGTTAATTATTGGATAGCCACCGAAGTATTTAAACACATCGATAATTACAAGTTCAGCTTCTATCTCTATAAACGAAAATCATCCAATGGAGGAAAAATCCATTTTGGGCCCCTATGGGATTTGAATTTAGCATATGGAAATTACGATTTTGGACAAAATCCAGATCCTAATGATTGGTCCTATGTTTGGGCGAATCAAAATTTTCTAAGACCAAGTTGGGTAGTAGATTTATCAGAAAAAGAAGAAATACAAAATCGAGTAAACTGTCGTTGGCAAGAACTAAGAAATGGCAAGCTCCATACGGATAGTTTAATGGATTTTATCGACCAAAATGCTTTGTTTATCTCCGATGCGCAAGTCCGAAATTTTAAGAAGTGGCCAATTCTGGGGACTTATGTTTGGCCCAATAGTTATGTGGGAAATACTTATGCTAATGAACTTGTATTTCTTAAGAATTGGTTGCGAGATCGATTGGTTTGGATGGACGATAATATGCTTGGTAAATGCACAATTGTAGTAGGACAGAAAGATATTAGTGACAATCAAGAAGTATTGGTTTTCCCTAATCCTTTTCAAAGCCATGTCAATTTTTATGTAGAAAATACGCGTGAAGCTTCCTATCAATTAGTGATAGTAGATGCAATGGGTAGTATTGTTTTAGAGACAGAAATTCAAGATGTAGAGCCCAACAGAATCGAATTACCCTATTTAACGGCAGGAATGTATTACTACCAATTGAGGAAAGGAGATCTTTTGATAAAGTCTGGAAAACTCGTCAAGGATTAATTATTTACAGCTCGTTAATTGACTTTTTGAGCAAAAAAAAAGGGCTATAAGCCCCTTTTTTAAATTCAATGTTGTTAAGCGGAAATTACATTCCTTTTGCACTTTTTAATTTTTCTTCTAAAGCATTGATTGCCGCTTCTGCAGCATCAATTTTTCCCTGCCGCATTTTCTCGTCTTCTTCAGATAGATTGCCAGCAGCTTTATCAGCTTCTAGTTTAGCATTAGCTTCTGCAATTTTAGTTCGGCCTTTAGCTACTTTAGAGTCACCAGTGTCTATAGACTTGGTCAACTCTTTTGTCTTATCCTCATTTTTCTTTAGAGCTTGCATTGCTCTATCCTTAGCAGATAATTTTTCAGGAGCTTCTTCTGCAGCTGCATCTTCTTCTAGTTCACTATTTTCGCCTTCTTCAGCATTCATAGTATCATCACTTTCCATGTCAGATTCTTCGGCTTCAAGTGCGTCGTCTTCGTTTGACATTTTAGCTGCTTTAACTTCTGACTTTACTTCAGTCTCAGTTGCTTTAGTTGCTTTTTTATCAGCTCTTTTCTCTTGAACTTGATTCAAAAGTTCTTCACCTTTAGCTTTTAAAGCGTCTGGATCTTCTTCAGCTTTCTTTACTTCCTTGTCAATTGCTTTTTTAGCTTCTTTTTCAAGTTTCCCTACTTCTTTCTTAAGATCATCTTTACTGAATTGTGCGAAAGCTGTGTTTCCTAGGAACAAGAAGCATCCAGCAAGTAATAACGAGAGTTTAATAGTTTTCATAATTAGAGCTTACAGATCGTTTAATAATGCATCTACTTCTTCGGTTGATGCTTTAATTTCTTCATTTACATTTTCGATTACTGCAGTCGCAGAATCTAATGCCATTACTTCTTGTTCCGCTGTCGCTTTTTCGTTCGCCGCTTTTTCAGCTTCAGCGTTACCACATCCAATAGCGAAAAGGCTAAGTAGTGTGGCCGTTAAAATAGACTTGTGCATTTTTAAAATTTGAGTTCAATAAAAGGAAGGAAAGGATGACCATCACACCTTGCTATTTCCGAATGTAAAATTAATTGAAATCTTCGGAAGGAAAAACTTTACATGAATTTCAGTATTTGTTGCATATATGATTTTAGTATTTCAAAGTTTTAGTGTTTTTTTATTTGTCGTTATTTCTACAAAACTTTTTACCTTAAAACGACAGAAGAATCCAATTCAATATTAGGCTAAGTAAAGCTTACTGGAATTGATGAAAGAACGCCTAAAAACTCCTGTAGGAGTACGAAAAGCTTCTTAATTCACGATTCTGACAGTTGTAATGTGGTGGTTTATTTTGAAGGGTAGCATCAAGTTACATTTATACGCATAGTATAAAAGCCTTCGTTTGAATGCTATGTAAAATAGATTTATGAGACGGATAAGCAACTATTCTGAAAATTAATTACTCCATATTAGGAGTCCCTTAATAGTCGCTAAGAATGAATTTATCTATTTCAGGTGTTTGTAGAAACACAATGCTAATCATCAACTATTTCTTCTTCTTTTTCTCTTTTCATTTTTATGTACTGACATTTCGAGTCAAATCAAGGATTTTGAAAGTGTAGAATATATTGTGAAAAGAGTTTTAAATTCAATTAATACCACTGCAACCTCAGTATTCCCAATAAAACAATGCAGCGTTGGACTATCGATTAAGTTTTTTTTCTTGCTAAAAACTTATTGCTTTTATTTAAGCGGTTAAACCTTAGACAGTTTAAAATGTTATAATTGTACAAATAATGTATAATTAAATTAAAATAAAAATGGAGCATTTAAAGATTGCCAGCGACAATTACGTTGCTTTTACGTTTTTCATAGGTACAATGGCCATGATGGCCGCATCAGTATTCTTCTTCTTTGAGTTAGGAAATACCCCTCAAAAATGGAGAACATCAGTTCTTGTTTCGGGTCTAATAACCTTCATAGCTGCAGTGCATTATTACTACATGCGAGGTTATAATCTGGAAACGGGTGACTCACCAACTTTCTTCAGGTATGTTGATTGGATTTTGACCGTCCCGTTAATGTGTGTTGAGTTCTATCTAATAACCAAAAAAGCAGGAGCTAAGATTAGCTTGCTTTGGAAGTTGATCTTTGCATCACTGGTGATGTTAGTGACCGGCTACATTGGAGAAACAATAGATAGAGACAGTAGTGTAATGTGGGGCGTGCTTTCTGGCGCAGCATATTTCTATATTGCCTATTTAATATGGTTTGGAGAAGTAGCGAAATTGGCACAAACAGCGGGACCGCAAGTTGCAAAGGCCACTAGGATACTTGCATGGTTTGTACTTGTAGGCTGGGCAATTTATCCGTTAGGTTACATTCTAGGAACTCCGGGTGGATTATTTGGTATCAAATTAGTTAGTGATCCTGCAGCAGCAGCGCATGCAATGGACATTGTCTATAATATTGCAGATGTAATAAATAAAATTGGCTTTGGATTGGTCATCTATTCTTTGAGTAGAACTCCTGAAGTTAGTGTGAGTAAATAAGTAGAAAGGGTTTTTATTAAAAGGGTTGGTGTACTATTTAGTATTCCAACCCTTTTTTTATTCGACTAGCCAGTGTAAAAGAATTACTGTAGAATTAGCAGTTCAGTGTAATTCCATTCTCCAAGTTATTTAAGCTCTAATTACAACTTATGCATTCCAGGCATCTCAGGCATCTCTGTAGCACCATCCTGTTTGTATTTTAAATGCGGAGACCTTCCTTTTTTAAAGATATTGTGGCCAGTACGTTTACCTTTCCGCAATTCGTGTTGTTCCTCTTCAGGCAGTTTAATTGTACTCTGGCAATGCTCAGAACACGTGTTTTCATGCGATTTTGCACAATCCTCGCATTGAATAAACAACAGGTTACAAGCCACGTTTTTACAATTTACATGTGTATCGCAAGCTTTTCCACATTGGTGACACTTTGCAATTACTTCTTGTCCTATAGTTTCGCCCAATCGTGCGTCAAACACAAAGTTCTTCCCTTTGAATTTGTTGTCTAGTTTTTCGTCCTGAACCTCGTGAGCATATTTTACAATTCCACCTTCTAATTGGTACACATTTTTGTAGCCTTTGTGTTTGTACCAGGCACTTGCTTTTTCGCAGCGAATTCCACCCGTACAATACATCATAATGTTTTTGTCCTTGTGTTCTTCCATCATTTTGTCAATAACGTCTAACGAAGAAGCGAAGGTGTCAACATCAGGTGCAATAGCTCCGTCAAAATGCCCAACCTCACTTTCGTAGTGGTTGCGCATATCGATAAGGATAGAGTTGGGGTCTTCCATCAATTGGTTCCACTCTTTAGCATGCAAATGCTGACCTTTATTGGACGAATCGAAGGATTGATCTTCAAGACCGTCTGCCAAAACCTTATCTCGAGCCTTGATTACGAGTTTATAGAAGGACTTTCCGTTGTCTTGAAATGCAAAGTTTAGGCGCACATTTTCTAAAAAAGTTATGTTTTTTAGCGTAGCTACAAATGCATTGAGGTGCTCAGTTGGAATTGATAGTTGCGCATTTATGCCTTCACCAGCAACATGTACACGTCCATAAATGTCCAGTTCATCCCATTGAACATATAAATGATCTCTAAAAACTTCTGGATTCTTAATCGACGCGTATTTGTAAAAGGAGATGGTAGTTCGATCCTCATCGCTAGCAAGTAATTGCTCTCTTAGAATCTTTTTGTCCACCTTGTTGTGCAATTTCATGTTACAAACAATTCTGAATTAAAAGGCTGTTATTATTTGATTACAAAAGTAGACTTAATAAAATGCCTCATTCCCAGCTCAACAGGGAATCTTATTTCTTCTTTTTATGCGCCTTCGCCAACGGATTAAATACCAAACACAGATCCAATCAATATGTAAAATCATTTCTCAAGTCAATTACTGCATCTTCAATGAATAGGAAGCCTTTCATTGGTTCTTCCAGTAAAATCCATGGGTAACATATTGTCTTTTTATAGAACTGCTAAGTAAGCGGTTTCGCCAAAAGGGGAGGTATTCTTTTATGCTCAAAGCATAGAGCTTCCAAAGTTCAGACAGGTAAAAGTTTATCTAGCGTTTTATAGATTATCGCCTAAATGTGAATGACGGTGATTGTATTGTTTAGAATAAAATAGAGCGGCTTGAGCGAAATAAAGTTTATTCGTTTACTTAGTCGATTCTATGGCGGTATATTTATTTGGCATTATTTTTTTAAAAACGGTCCAATTAATATGATCACTAATCTGATGAATACTAATGGTATTTCAATTCATAATAAAACTTGATTATTATTAAGTCCGTATATCATTAATGAAATTCCATTGTATTGTAATACAATTCCTATTATCGTAAAGAGTATTTCTTCATTTATAATTTTTCAATTGTTTAATTCAGTGTATTCTTAATATTCATATCGAAAGCATTCAGTTGATTACTTAACTTTGAGAGGCTAGGAGCTAAGCTTAATAGATAACCCTCGAGTCCTCAGTTTTATCAATTCTCTTTTACTTTGACGGCTTCTTCATTAATTGCTTTGTCAATTGCTGCTTTTAATTGCAACAGCTCTGTCAGGTTATAGGAGTTTGAAGTTTCCCACTTACCATCTTTTTTGTACACTTTCTCCACCAGGAAGTTCTTGTTCGTGTAAGTACCATATTTCCCATCTTTTTCATTGTCCCAAACTGTCACTTTTGAAGCACCAACCGAATAAGTCGCATCAGGCTTTTTGTTTTGGGCGATTGCTGTAACTGCAAAGGCCGTTAGGGTTAGGCCTAGGATCATAAATTTTTTCATAGCGAATTGTTTCAGATGTTTTATTAGAAAGCCTAGATTCAATTGATTTTTAATCCTATAAAAGTATTAAAATCTATTTAAGGGCTAGGAGCGAACGCTCTTTGGAAAAAGCATAGTATTCTTTTATGCTCAAACCATAGGGTTTCCAACGTTCAGACAGGTGAAAATTTATCTAGCGTTTTATAGATTCTCGCCTACATGGGAATGACGGTGATTTTAATATGTAGGATAAGATAGAGCTACTTGAGCGAAAAAAAGTTTATTTGTTTACTTAGTCGGTTCTATGGCGGTATATTTATTTTGCCTTGCAGTAAACGACATGAACATAGCTGGTTTAAAAGAGCTTCAGGAAAGTAGCGCCCTAAGAAGTTAAGAAAGGTTTTTCCTTATTACTCTCTAGTGCATATTCTTATGAAATTCATTCAATGCAGTTTAATCTAAGATAAAATTGCGACTTAATTATTCTCAATATCATTGATATGGTGCTCTAACGCTTTAACTGAAATTTGAATTTCCCAAATTAAAAAAGCCAAAGAAACAATTAGTAAAATAAGTGCTAAACCAAATGTCCAAATTGCAATAGTTTGCTGTTGTATGTAGATTAAGAACATGCTAAGCACGCACAATAACAGACTGCTGATGCCATAAATTTGCATCGAACGGGTTAAATATAAGCGTTGTTTTATGTTTTTAATCTGAGCTATCAATACCGAGTCCTTTTCCGTTTGATACCTATCGTGTAAGTTCCGGATTATAGCGGCATAAGCCAAAAATCGATTGGTATATGCCAACATGATTAAAGATATTGCTGAAAATAGTAGGGCAGGAGTTGTAAGCGTAAGTTCTTCCATATAAAAACTAAATTATTGATTTCATTTTACAAACGAGTGATTTTTTACTCGTGATTTGTATTGGTCAGGGCTAAGAATAACGTATAAATATACGCTCTGAATAAGAGTCTGCATATGAATGTACCTAAAGCAAAAGGTTTATTTCAAGTCAGAACAAACACAGAAGCTGCAATAGTTACAATTAGTCTTAGGTTTTGTTGACAGGCATTTTATCGTTCTACTTCAATTTTTAATTCTCGATTAAATTTAGAAAAGAATTTTACGGTAATATTTTTGCACATTTTTAGATCAAAACCTGGCTTTTGTCAAATCGTTTGTTGGTATTTTA
>Ga0208414_1001435_pt1 | contig 18122 bp, 14 predicted proteins | sample AntAceMetag02UKE_FD_184770 | JGI IMG/M metagenome (GOLD analysis project Ga0208414, IMG submission 184770) | Saline lake microbial communities from Ace Lake, Antarctica - Antarctic Ace Lake Metagenome 02UKE (SPAdes) (version 2) | ecosystem: Environmental > Aquatic > Non-marine Saline and... | reverse complement strand
CCGAAGAGAACATCGCCGTCCGGGTTGCCAGCGGCAAGCACCGCCCGATTAACGATCTCGCCGGCATCGCCGGCAGCGATGAGTTCGAGCACAATGTTGTTCTCTGCCTCGAAGTCGGTGACCAGGGATTCGGTGAGGGCGAACGAGTCGTGCGTGATGACGCGCACCACAACAGGATCGCCGTCGGTGTCGACGGTGGTTGAGGTTTCACCGCCGGAAGTCCCACCGCAGGCGGCTAAGACAAGACCGGTGGTGATCAGCCCGACGGTGAGTGCAATTGAGCGCCCCGGCACCGGAGTAGTGGGGCCCTGAGCAAAAAATCGACGAAACACAAGAAGTCTCCCTCCGCTGGCATTACCCAGATCAGGTTGTAATGGGTCGGTGACGGCCGTCACCTTCTCAGCCCGCTGATCCTGCGAGCTCCCCTGGTGAGTGAACCCTAGCGCATTGGCTGGGGTGTGCTGGTTGTGCCGGAAGGTCGCGGTGATGCCACAGTGGGGGGTATGGGAGATCTCGCGGGAAAGTCAGTTTTGGTTGTGGGCGCAACAGGTGGTCTTGGTCGACCCATCGCTCAGTTGCTCAAGGATGCTGGGGCAGTGCTGACGATGACGGGCCGAGACGACGCCCGACTCGCAGCCTTGTCCCCGCTGGGTCGCACCGTTTTGGTTGATGTTCGTCGTGCCGATGGCATTGCCACAGCGGTGAATACCGCGGTTGCTGAACGCGGTGGCCTTGACGGAGTGGTTTTTTGCGCGGGAGTGGTGGCTTTCGGTGCCGCTGTGGACACACCCGATGACGTGCTCATTGAACTGTTCACTACCAACACTTTGGCGCCCATCAGATTGATGAAGGCAGCGGCCGAGCACCTGCGTGAGTCGGCAAGTCAGGGCCGCGATCCGTTCCTGGTCAATGTCAGCGCGGTCGTTGCCGAGCAGCCAATGGCCGGCATGGCCGCTTACAGCGCGGCGAAGGCAGCGTTGATGGCCTACGACCATGCTGCGTCCCGCGAACTGCGACGAGGCGGGATCCGGCTGATCGATGCTCGTCCACCGCATACCGAAACTGGACTGGCAGACCACCCCATTCATGGCGAAGCCCCCCGGTTGCCCGAGGGGCTAACTGCCATGGCGGTGGCCGAGCGAATCGTGACCGCCATCACCGCTGGAGAGCGGGATCTGCCGAGTACGGCATTTGCCGGTTAGATCATGGCCTAGATATCCGGCCAAATAACTGACCGGGAATCAACGCCCGGTCAGTTGCCACTAACGCTTGGACTGCCAGGGACGATCGGCAAACGTCCAGGGTGTGGCCGATTCGGTGTTGTCGTAGCCGGGGGTCTCCCGTTCGAATAGGGACGCGAACACGGTCGCGAACTGTTTCATCTTTTCTCACTCCTTGACCCGTGTGATGGCGGGTCGTATCTGGCCGCCGGTGGGTGTACCGGTCTTAATTGAGCCATAACCAAGGGTGACCCATGCTGGTGCGGGGACCGTGATAGGGGGTCCAAGTCAGTGGCTTGGATCACTTTGTGAGCCTTTTGAGATCATTTTGCGACACACCGATAAAATGACCTCGGTGGGCATTGATGGGGGGTCTCAGGGTTGAATAGGACGGTGATGTCGATCCATGCCTGGGGCTGGCGCCTAGCCGCAGTAGTGGGCGTGGGGCTCGGATTGCTGGCCTGGACGATCGCCATGGCTACCGGACCCGCCCAATCAGGCGGGCCGATTCTTCAACCTCAGAGCACCGATTCCGCCGTTGAGTCCGTGCCCGTAGAGCCCACCGCGACCATCGAAGATGTAGATCTCTTCGCCTACCTGCCCCCGGAGGAACGGCCCCTCGCGGCGTTCTTGGGCGACTCGATCACGCGGGGAATGTCTGATACCGACCTAGGCATCGTCGATGAGTACTCCTGGCTGCACGGGTTATTGGATGACACCACGGGAAGTGTTCGGTTGGCTACTGTCACAGCAGGAAATGGCATGTCCACAGCCTGGATGGCCGGTCAAGTGTGGACCGCGATGTACCCCACGCCAGACCTGTTGATCGTTCACGGCGGCACCAATGACGTGTCCGGAGAAATAACCCCGCCGGTGGTCACCGGCAATCTTGAACGCATTCGATTAGCCGCCGAATCAGTCGGTGTACCCCTGTTTGTGTGCACGCTGCCACCTCGGGCAGAGCCCGAAGCTGATGCCCGGGTTGTGGCGGTGAATTCCGCGATTAAGGCGTGGGCTGCGATTCATGGAGTGACCGTGCTCGACACCGGCACTCCATTGCGCGATCCGGTGCTGGGTGGTTGGTTGCCCGGCTACACAACCGATGGATTGCACCCCACCCCGACCGCCGCCGCACTGATGTCTGAGGTCGCCGCCAAAACCTTGCGCCAGATACCCCTGGGGGTATAACCTCTGGGTGGTTGGAGTGATCGTCACCCCAACTGCATTGATTCGTCGACGTGCCTCGGACACCTCGTTGGCCGAGCGCTACTGCAGCGGGAGACATCATGACCTTTTCTTCAGCCCCCCATGTCATCAACATTGACTCGACCGGCCTCGGTGACCGTAGTTACATCGCCCACGACGGTACGCATGCGTTGGTGGTCGACCCCCAGCGCGATATTGATCGGGTCGAGCAGGTTCTTGCCGAGCATGGGCTCACCGTGACGCATGTCGCCGAAACGCATGTGCACAACGATTACGTCACCGGTGGACTGCAGCTTGCTCGTCGCCACGGCGCCACCTACGTGGTACCCGCTGATGTAGACCTTGACTTTGACGCCACGCCCATGGGTGAGGGCGCATCCTTTGACGTGGGCACGATGACCGTCGATGTCATCCACACTCCCGGCCACACCCCCCACCACATTTCTTTCGCCGTGCGCTGTGCTGATCACCCGGGCGTCGTGTTCACCGGCGGGTCGCTGCTCTACGGCAGTGTGGGCCGTACCGATCTGGTGGCGCCAGACCTGGCGGTGCGCCAGTCCCACGATCAGTGGCATTCGGTGCGTCGTCTCGCAGCCACCTTGGCCGATGAAACCGCGATCTACCCCACCCATGGTTTCGGATCATTCTGCGCGGCTACTCAAGCCCAGGGTTTGTCGTCAACAATCGGTAACGAAAAAATCATCAATCCGGCCCTGACCGAAGAGGAGTCAGAGTTCGTCGACACGATGCTGGCCGGGCTCGATGTTTTCCCCGCCTACTACGCCCACATGGGCCCGGCCAATGCAGCCGGACCAGCCGATGTTGATCTCATGATGCCCGCCGAGGCTAACCCGCACATGCTGCGCGAACGCATCATGCAGGGTGAATGGGTGGTGGATCTGCGCTCCCGCGAAGTTTTCGCTGCCGGACATGTGCCAGGAACAATGAACTTTGACCTCGACGGGGCATTCATCAACTACCTGGCCTGGATGATGCCCTGGGGCGCTCCGGTCACGTTGTTGGGTTCCACGCCGGAGCAGGTTCAAGCAGCACATCGTGAACTGGTGCGCGTCGGTATTGACAATACGGTGAGCCAAGCCACCGGCGGCCCAGATTTTTGGTTGACCGATCCCGCCGATGCCCGCACTCTTCAGCAGGTGGATTTTGCCGAGCTATCCGCCATCGTGGCCGCGGAATCTGATGCTTTCCTGCTCGACACCCGACAGATCTTGGAGTGGGAATCTGGCCATGTTGCCGGGGCCACCTTCATGCCCTTTTACGATGTGCCCGATCGGCTCGCTGAAATTCCGAAGGATCGCCCGGTCTATGTGTACTGCGGCTCCGGCTACCGCGCCGCAGCGGTGGCTTCACTGCTACGAAATGAGGGATTCGACAATATCGTTCACGTCAACGATGACTTCCCGAACGCAGCCAATTCAGGGCTCCAGGTCGTTGCTGAGCAGGCGCCCGAGCGTGAACCAGGCTGGACCTGGATCGCCTCGCGAGCAACGGTTCGACAGTTCGCACCGAAGGCGCCCGCAGACTCAAAGTAGCCTGAATCAACGACCCATTCGCGGCTGAAACAAGGGCTAGCACAGTAACCTGGCGCCCGTGACACCAACGGAGCCGGCTGGCACGAATATGCCGGCAGATTCCTACCGGCGTTTCACCATCGGCGTGGGTCGGATGCGCTTGCGCATTTCCATTCTGGTTTACGCCATCATTGTGTCGTTGGCATCCCTGGCCGTGTACGACGAACCCGATGGCCCACTAACCCTGGCAAACGCCGCGGTGCTGCTGGCTATTGTGGTGGCACCCGTAGCAGCGCTTGCGGTTGCGCATACTTTCGTTGAACTCACCCAGGAGCACCTCGAAGTGGGTCAGACGCCATCGAGGGCCGTGCTCGGGCGCATCGTAGGCCGCAACGCACAGTTCCTCGTTGTGGGCATCTCAGCCCTCATCTGGTTTGCGATCGCCTACGCCCTGGACATGTCTGCCAATGACGCTTTGGTGGCGTTGCTCCTGATTCGACTGGTAGAACTTTACGCCCTTGGCATCGTGGTGGCGCTGCGTTCAACGGGGGGCTGCGCTTGGAGAATCGGGATCAGTGTTGCCTACGGAACTATTGGCCTGGTCATCGTCGTCGTTGAATTAGCCCTTGGGCACTAGTCGAAGGCGTCTACGATCAGGCAGGTGGATCACACGTCAATGGATGACTCGGTCATTGCGGCTATACGGTGCCAGCGCACAAGTGCTAAGTGGCGTGCCTACCCTGCGGATGCGGTTCCGGTGTGGATTGCCGAAATGGATTTCCCGCTGGCACCGTGTGTCGCCCAGGCTCTGCATCAGGCCATTGATGACAGCGACACCGGCTATCGGTGGCCTGGTGAATTACCCGAGGCACTGGCTGACTTCGTGCACCGGCACTTTGCCTGGCAGATCGCCCCCGAGCACGTTTTCACGTTGCCCGATGTATTAACCGGCATGGCCGAAGCCATGCGTCGCTTCACACGAGCGGACCAATCGGTAGTCATCACGCCACCGGTCTATCCACCCTTCTTCAACGTGACCCGGGCGATTGCTGAGCGAGAGGTGGTGGAGGTTCCCCTGGTTGACGGCTGCCTAGACCTGGAGTCGTTGGAGGCGGCGTTCGCACGGCCAGAGGTTGCGGCTTTCCTCATGTGTCATCCGCATAATCCGACCGGCTATTGCGCCCAGGTAGAAGTACTGCGATCGGTTGCGGTGCTGGCCAGGAAATATGACGTGACGGTCATCAGCGATGAAATCTGGGCCCCGCTATCTTGGGATGAGAATCCTTTCGTGCCGTATTTGAGTTTCGATCCCGAACTGACGGCCCCTGATGTAGCGCTCGTCTCAGCATCCAAAGCATTCAACCTTGCCGGCCTGAAATGTGCCCAGTTGGTTGCCGGTAGCGCAGAAACTGCCGAGCACTTTCGCAAGACCCTACCCATGGAAATCACATACGGGACAGGGCATTTGGGCATCATCGCCTCAATTGCTGCCTACCGCAATGGCGATGGGTGGTTAGCGCAAACGAAGCAGCGACTCCAGCACAACGCTGCGCACTTGGTTACTCAGATAGGAGTGGCGGGTCTTGACTTAAATTATCAACCGGCCACCTCGACCTACCTGGCATGGCTGGATTGCCGCAACCTGGGGTTTGGTGATGATCCAGCGAAGGTGTTCTTGGATCGAGGTCGTGTTGCGTTGAACGCAGGTCATCTCTTTGGTACGCAAGGTCGTGGTTTCGTTCGTTTCAATTTTGCGACGACCCCTGAGGTAATCAGCGAGGCGGTATCACGAATGGCCAGCACTGTTCGCGATTCCTAGCACGTATGACACCGAGTCTGAAATTGGTAGCGCTCTGGGGGCCCTTTCGGCGGTCATCGTTGAAGACGTTCCGGTGCGCTGGGGGGCGATCTACCTTGCCGAGATCGGGCAAGGTGCCGCGGTGTCGATCAATTTAGCTCTCGTTCAGGGAAGCGCTGCTGCGTTTATCGGCGCGGTGGCCCTCAGTGGACTGGGGGTAGCAACTCTTTTTCCTGCAGCCATGAATGCTGCGGCGCAGTTGCCCGGCATCAGTCCAGCGCTCGGCATCGCGGTGGTGAGTTGGTTTTCACGAGTGGGCTTTGTTATTGCTCCTCTCGCGGTCGGACTCATTGCCGAAGGTGCAGGATTGCATTACGGACTCGCGATCATGGTGATCGCTGCTATCGGGCTGGTGGCCATTGCTGGTCGGGTGGATCGACGATGAAAGGATGCCCACATGCGCGCAGTGGTCATCCATGAGTTAACCGGTCCCCAATCAGTTGAAGTTCGCGAAGTCGACGAACCCGATCGCTCACATCAACTCAGCAACGATGTTGTGGTTATTGATGTGGTGGCAGCCGGTGTGTCCTTCCCGGAGTTACTGCAGACCTGGGGCAGGTATCAGCATGCTCCCGAGCTTCCCTTTACCCCCGGGCTGGAGGTTGCTGGAACTGTGAAGTGGGCGCCGCCAGGTTCTCATTTCTCCGTCGGTGATGAAGTGATGGCGTTCACGAACCAGGGAGGCATGGCACAGGTAGCCGTGGCCCCTGCTTTCACCGTGTTCTCGAAGCCATCAGTCCTAAGCTTTGCTGAAGGTGCAGCCTGCATCCTTAATTTGCATACTGCCTATTTTGCTGTGCACACGCGTGCCCGTATTTCAGATGGAGAAACCGTGGTCGTGCACGGTGCTGCCGGCGGCCTTGGCACCGCACTGTGCAGCATCGCGAGGCTGGCTGGCGCTCGGGTCATCGCCGTGGTCTCTTCCGAAGCCAAGGCCGAGGTTGTCGTTGCTGCTGGTGCCCATCATGCGGTGTTGACCGATGACGACTGGCGTCAACGCGTGAACGACCTGTGCCCGGATGGTGTTGACATTGTGTGTGACCCCGTCGGTGGTTCTCGCCTGATCGATTCGCTGCGAACTCTGCGAGCCCAGGGGCGTTACGTTGTTCTTGGCTACACCGAGGGTGCGGTCTCGGAGGTAAAAACTAATCGCCTGCTCCTCAACAACCTTGACGTAATTGGTGCTGGGTGGGGCGCGTACGTGCGTAACGATCCGGCTGCTTTTCGCCGCATTGGCGATGCCGTGAACGACCTCATCATCAATGCCGGATTGCGGCCAATCGTGGGACATCGTTTTCGGCTGGATGATGCGGCACAGGCGCTATCGCTGTTGGAGAATAGGGAAGCGATGGGCAAGGTTGTCCTTGAGTTGGAGTGAACTCTCCCTGGATCGATCTTCAGGATCCTCTCGTGGTGCGCAAGGGAGGATCGCCAGCGTCGAGATTTCGTGAGGCACGTGCTCTGCGGGCCTTTAGTGCTGGCAGCGTTCAACTACTCCAGGGTCCTGACGACGAGGGCGCCTTCACGATGGAAAGGGTCATACCGGGTGTGACCCTGGCACAGCGATTCTCCCTGTTCGATGATCACGCAACAGTCATCATGGGCGAACTCATTCAACGTTTGCATACGAGTCAGCGCATTGTGGAGTCTGAAGTCGCACAGATCCCACCTCTGGCGGGTATCGCTCGACCGCTGGCGCAGTGCGAAGACGCACGGATGCCCAAGTCGTTGCAAGAACGAGCCCTCGCGATACTGACCGACCTTGTGGCAGATGAACGTCAGGTGATCTTGCACGGTGACCTACATCAGGGAAACGTGTTGTGGAGTGACCGGCGCTTCGAGTGGGTCGCGATTGATCCGCACGGATGGCGGGGGGATCCGTGTCTTGACGCGGCAGTGCCGCTGTGTACTCCGCACATGCTGGGCGTCGGGGGAGATGCTCGGGGGTGTGCCGGGGAGCCACTATTGCGGACAGCTGAAAGGCGAATGACGATCCTGTCGGAAATTATCGAATGCGATCCAGAACGATTGCGGCAGTGGGTTTTTGTGGGATGCCTTATCGCTGAGGCACGCATGATTGAGCAGCACGGCCTAGTGCATGGCGCGCCACTGTCCTTGGCTGAAGCGCTGGCGCAGCGCAGGTCTGCGTGATTTCGTTCGGTAATCAGCACACGCCGAAGGTCAACGTTGTGACCGAGTGGAATGCCTCACCGGGACGCAGAATGGACTCGCCCAATTCGGGTTGATTTGGTGCGTCGGGAGGTCGTTGGGTTTCTAGGGACACCGATTGAAACGGTACGAAGGGTGAGTGCAGTCCGTTGCCGGTGTACACCTGCACCGTTGGTGCATCACTGGAAACGGTGAGCGTACGTCCTGCGGCGGGAGCCGATAGGACTGCCATCAATCGCATTCCCTCGCCATCAACGAGGTAGCAGGAGTCCACACCTTCGGTAGCGTCGACAACGGGGCCGAGAGTTTGTGGAGAGCGCAGATCAAACAGTGTCTCGGCGACGTCATCGATAGCGACGGGAATGCCGATGTCGTTGGTGACGAGTCGGCGCTGGGCGGGTACGTGCAAGTGATGGCCGGCGATGGACTGTGATCCAGCCAGATTCCAGTAGCCGTGGTGAGACAGGTTAATCACGGTTGGCGCATCAGTCACGGCGCCGTAGGTCATGGTGATTTTTTGATGCGTGATGGCATAGGTGACGCTAGCGTCGACGGCGCCGGGAAAGCCCATGTCGCCGGCAGGGCTGTGCAGGCAAAATTCGATTACGGCACGATCGGGGTCATCGGCCAGAACAGCGCAGCTCCAAATCTGTCGATCGAATCCATGCGCACCCCCGTGCAAGGTGTTGCCCTGGCTATTGGCGTTGAGGAGAAACTGCTGTCCATCCACCACAAAGGTCGCACCGGCGATGCGGTTGGCGTAGCGGCCCAAAGTGGCACCCAAGTGCGGATTGCTGGATACGTCGGCGTAATCACTCGGTTGAGGCAGCGATAGATGCACGTGCCCGAGCAGCCCCTGGCCGTCGGGCACTTCAACGGTGCAGATCGCCGCACCAAGGCTCAGCAGTTGAACGCGGGTGTCGCCGAGATCAATGTCAAAGACTTCGAAGGAGCCGGCGGAAGAATCGGTGATGTGACGGTGGATGGTCATGACGCATCACCGAGGGCTGCGTCAACGACCGTTCGGGCGACTTCTTGCACCTGATGAAGGTGATCCTCGCCAAGAAAACTCTCGGCGTAGATCTTGTACACGTCTTCGGTGCCGGAGGGTCGCGCGGCGAACCAACTCGACGCGGTCCCGACCTTCACACCCCCTAGGGCTGCGCCATTGCCGGGTGCATGGGTCAAGATTTCGGTGATCGGCTCACCGGCCAGGTCACTGATGGTGATCTGGGCTGCTGAAAGCGCGGAGAGGCGCTGCTTTTGTTCCCTTGTGGCGGGAGCGTCAATACGCGCGTAGGCGGGAGCCCCGAACCGTTCGGTGAGATGGTCGTAGCGCAGTCCCGGATCCTGACCGGTAACGCCCATTATTTCAGCAGCGAGGAGGGACATGATGAGTCCGTCTTTGTCGGTTGTCCAGACCGAACCATCCTGGCGCAGGAAGGATGCACCTGCGCTCTCCTCGCCGCCGAACCCTACAGATCCGTTGAGTAGGCCTGGTACGAACCACTTAAAGCCCACCGGCACTTCCCACACGTCTCGATCCAGTGCGCCGGCAACGCGGTTGATCATGGACGAACTCACCATCGTTTTACCTATCGCGGCGTTCGCTGGCCACTGCTCGCGGTGGGTGAACAGGTAGTCGATGGCCACGGCAAGAAAGTGATTGGGGTTCATCAACCCGCTGTGGGGCGTGACGATCCCGTGGCGATCAGCGTCAGCGTCATTTCCCGTGGCAATATCAAAGGAGTCGCGCTGTTCAATGACCGGCGCCATCGCCCAGGGAGACGAGCAGTCCATACGGATCTGTCCATCCCAGTCCAGGCTCATAAACGGCCATGCAGGATCAACTCGTGGGTTGACGACGGTGAGGTCAAGCGCGTAGCGCTCGCCGATCGCAGCCCAGTAATCAACACTGGCCCCACCGAGTGGGTCGATGCCGATCCGCACTCCGGCGGAGCGAATGGCCTCCATATTCACCACGTGGACAAGATCGGTCACATAGTGGTCGAGGAAGTCATAACGTTGCGTGGTTGCAGCGGCCATGGCGCGCGGCAACGTAATGCGGCGAAGTCCGTCTAGGCCGGCAGAGATCAATTCATTGGCCCGTGTTTGGATCGCCAGCGTGGTGGCGGTATCGGCCGGTCCGCCGTGGGGTGGGTTGTATTTGAAGCCACCGTCGCGGGGCGGGTTGTGCGAGGGAGTGATGACGATGCCATCGGCGCGCCCATGGTCATCTACTGATCGTCCGGCGTTGTGCCGACAAATGGCGTGGGAGATCGCCGGTGTGGGTGTCCAGGCCTCCCGCTGATCAATGAGAACGGTGACTCCGTGAGCGGCGAGTACTTCCAGCGTTGTCGACCATGCCGGCAGGCTCAGCCCGTGTGTGTCGCGGCCGAGAAACAGCGGTCCTTGAATTCCAGCCGATTTTCGATATTCACATACGGCCTGGGTAGTTGCTGCGATGTGATCGTCATTAAACGAGCGCGAGAGGGCTGATCCACGATGCCCAGACGTGCCAAAAGCGACCTGCTGGGCTGGGTTTTGCGGGTCTGGGTGCTGCGTGTAATAGGACGTGATCAGCGCAGACATATCGACCAGATCGCTGGTCTGGGCGGGAAGTCCGGCACGTGGGTGAAGGGCCATGGCGACCATCTTGCCTGGTTTAGGCACGGTCGGGAGCATCGCTAGGGTGAACAGATGCATACGCTGCTGATTGCCAATCGAGGGGAAATCGCGATTCGTGCGGCGCGGGCGGCCCGTGAATTGGGTGCAACATCAGTGGCGGTCTATGCCCCAGAGGATCGATCTGCCCTCCACCGGGTCATCGCGGATCGCGCCTATGAAATTGGTCAGCCCGGCCACCCGGTGCGTTCCTATCTCGATATTGCCGCGCTCCTCGCGGTAGCCGCCGAAGCTGGCGCCGATGCGATCTATCCGGGTTATGGTTTCCTGTCTGAAAGTGCCCCGTTCGCTCAGGCCTGTGCAGATGCCGGTGTGACCTTCGTGGGCCCCTCGCCCCAGACCCTGCTTCTCACCGGCGACAAGGTGCGCGCCCGTGAAGCGGCCCAGGCTGCTGGCGTGCCCGTATTGAGCGCATCTGAGCCGATCACCGACAGTCGCGATGGCGCACGCATCGCGGAGTCTTTGGGATTTCCCGTCTTCATCAAGGCCAGCGCGGGTGGTGGTGGCCGGGGGATGCGTCGCGTCGACGATCCCAGTGAATTCATTTCAGCCCTGGAGTCTGCGCAGCGCGAGGCTGAAGCAGCATTCGGTGATCCCACCGTCTTTTGTGAACAAGCCGTCATACGCCCCCGACATGTGGAAATCCAGATACTGGCGGATGCGGTCGGAAACGTCATCCACCTTTTCGAGCGCGACTGCTCAGTGCAGCGCCGGCACCAAAAGGTCGTCGAAATCGCGCCGGCACCGGGATTACCGCTGGAGTTACTTGATCAATTGGCCGCTCATGCGGTGGCTTTCGCTCGCAGCGTGAATTACACCTCGGCCGGTACGGTGGAGTTCTTGGTGTGGGACGACCCGCAGGGCACCGCAGCGGGAACGGCTGACGGTTACGGGTATGCCTTCATCGAGATGAATCCGCGCATCCAGGTTGAGCACACCGTGACCGAGGAGGTCACCGGAGTAGATCTCGTGCTTGCCCAACTTCAGATTGCCGCGGGGGCCACCCTGCCCGAACTCGGGCTCACTCAACCAACGGCCAGGCCCAAGCGCACCGCGATTCAGTGTCGACTTACCACTGAGGATCCTGCTGATGGGTTTCGTCCGAGCACCGGAACGATTGCAGCCTATCGATCCCCGGGTGGCCCTGGCGTGCGTCTAGACGGCGCCACGTACACCGGTGCAGAGGTGTCGCCCTACTACGACTCGCTCCTGGTGAAGATGACCACGACCGGTGATGACCTGGAACAGGCGGCACGTCGGGCGCGACGAGGACTTGATGAATTCAGGGTTCGCGGGGTGTCGACGAACGTTGCGTTCCTTCGAGCACTTCTCGATGACCCTGATTTCCTTGCTGCCAAACTCAATACGGCATTTCTTGATGACCATCCCCAACTCCTTGAGGCGGCCCAGAAGGGCCCGGGATCTGGTCTGCTGACGAAGTTGGCCGAGACAACGGTTAATCGTCCCCATGGAGTTCAGCCGATAGGCCTCATTGATGCACACCGACGGTTGCCAGTCGTGCCGAGCGACACCACGTTTTTGGGCACCAAGGATCTTCTCCGCAGTGACGGCCCCGAAGGTCTGGCACGTTGGCTCCGCGGACGAGCGGCGGTGCCGATCACCGACACCACGCTGCGGGATGCACATCAGTCGCTTCTGGCCACCCGGTTGCGCACCATTGACCTTGTGGCGGGTGCGCGGGCCACGGCCGGCCTGCTGCCCGAATTGGTTTCGTTGGAATGCTGGGGTGGAGCAACCTTCGATGTGTCCCTTCGGTTCTTGCGCGAGGACCCCTGGAATCGGCTGGAGCAACTTCGTGTAGCAGCCCCACATGTGGCCCTGCAAATGTTGGTTCGCGGTCGAAACCTTCTGGGCTACGCCCCTTATCCGCGCGACGTTATCGCTCAATTCGTCACCGAGGCCGTGGCGACAGGTATTGACATGATGCGAGTATTCGATGCGCTCAACGATGTGAATCAGATGCGCGATGTAATTTTCACAATCCGCGACGCAGGGGCTTACGCTGAGGGCGCGATCTGCTACACCAGCGATGTTGTTGACCCACGCGAAACTACCTACACGTTGGATTACTACCTGCGCGTGGCCGAAGATCTCGTTGCTGCCGGAGTGCATGGCCTGGTGATCAAAGATATGGCCGGCCTCTTGCGGGCTCCTGCTGCTCGCGTTCTCATCACCGCGCTGCGTGAGCGCTTCGACGTTCCCGTCCGATTGCATTCCCATGACACCGCAGGCGGGCAGATGGCCACCTATCTCGCGGCCGCGGGCGCTGGGGTCGATGGCCTAGATTGCGCGAGCGGTCCGCTGGCTTCCGGTGGTAGTCAACCCAGCATGGGAGCCCTCGTCGCCGCACTGGCGCACACCGACCGAGACACCGGGTTGGACCTACCGCGTGTGCTGGCTCTGGAGCCCTACTGGGATGCAATCCGAGATACCTACCAACCCTTTGAGGCAGGTCAGCGATCACCGTCGACGCGTGTCTATCGCCACGAAATTCCCGGTGGTCAGTTATCGAATCTGCGTGCCCAGGCTGAGGCCATGGGCATTGGCGAGCGTTTCGGCGAAGTTTTGGATGCCTATGCCGAAGCCAACATCGTGCTGGGTCGGCCAGTTAAGGTCACGCCGTCATCGAAGGTCGTGGGCGATCTTGCCCTGTGGATGGTGACCTCGGGCGTCTCGCGGGAGGAGTTGCTCGCTGACGGCCAGCGCTACGACCTGCCAGCCTCGGTTGTGGCCTACCTACATGGTCAACTCGGTACACCAGCAGGTGGCTTCGTTGAGCCGTTCACCTCGGCGGTGACCAGGGCGCGACCCCTACCGGCAACGCCCACTGTCGATCCCGAAGACCTGTCACTACTGTCGCGCGCCGGCACCGATGCCAGGGCCCGACGGCGAGCACTGTCACGGTTAATGCTCCCTGCCGAGGCAGCCGGTCTCGTGGCGTCGGAAGCAACCTACGGCGACGTGTCGGTGTTGCCCACGCTGCCATTCCTCTACGGCCTGAAAACTGGTGTGGTGGAGCGCATTGAAGTATCTGAGGGGCAAACGTGGTTTGTCGAGCTTGATGTGATCGGCGATGTGGACGACACCGGTTATCGCCGGGTTCACCTGTGGGCCAATGGGCAACCCTGGGCGCTACGCGTACTTGATACCTCCGTCACCGGTACACGTGTTGCTCGACCTCGGGTCGATGCGGCAAATCCTCGCCAGGTTGGCGCGAGTGTTCCTGGCGTCATCACCATGCTCTGCGCCACCGGTGACGAGGTCGCCATCGGTGATCGGTTAGCGGTGATTGAGGCGATGAAGATGGAGTCGGTGGTCACGGCAGTCACGGCGGGCACCGTGCTGGCAACTCACGCGGTATCGGGCGACCAAATCGATGCTGGCGAGATGGTGGCAGAGTTAGGTTAATGAACGTGTCAGTCCTTCGGCATCTAGCCCGAACTCCGAATCTACTGGTGTGCTGTGATTACGACGGCACGCTGGCGCCGCTGGTTGACGACCCGGCCAAAGCCTTCCCGCTGGACGAAGCAATCAACGGCCTACGCGCGCTGTCACAACTACCCAGCACCACGGCTGCGGTTGTCTCCGGTCGTGCGCTTCGAGACCTGGCCGCGCTATCTCGCTTACCCGCAGAGATTCACCTGGTGGGCAGTCACGGGTCAGAATTCGACCTGGACTTCGCTCGCGATCTCGACCCAGACCAGGACCGATTATTGGCAGCGGCGGCTGAGGTCGCACGGCACATCATTGAAGATGCTGACGGGGCGCACCTGGAGACGAAGCCGGCCAGCATTGCGGTCCACGTTCGTCGCATGGATGAAGCCGCTGGTGATGCGCTGCTGCAGCGGGTGGTCGCTCAGGCTGAACACATGCCCGGCATTCTCATTCGCCATGGCAAGCGTGTGATCGAGTTGAGTGTGGTGCATTCCAATAAGGCCGATGCGGTTAATCTGCTGCGTCATCGACTCGGTGTGAGCGCCGTTCTCTTCATCGGCGACGACGTCACCGATGAGAGCGCCTTCGCAGCACTGGCTGGACCAGACTTAGGCGTCAAAGTAGGACCTGGAGACACACTGGCCACGATGCGGGTAGCCGACCCTCAAGCTGTCGCGGAGCTCTTGGCGGAACTGTTGGCTGAACGACAGCGCTGGCTTCTCGGTGGCCATGCGCACCCGATTGAGGATTACACCCTGCTCGCTGATGGCCGCACGGCGGCACTGCTATCGGATCGGGGATCCATCGACTGGATGTGTGCGCCAGACCCGGATTCACCCGCCCTGTTCGCTGCGCTGCTCGGCGACAACACCTCGGGCTTCTTCTCCGTTTCCTCCCTGGATGGTCAGCCGCCACTGTCTACCGCGTATGTGCCCGGCACCATGATGGCTCGCACGCGGTGGGCCGGGGTTTCGGTCACCGACTATCTCGAGGGCGGCCCCCACCTGCCAGAGTCGCCGACCTGCTCGGTGCGCCTGGTGCGCGTCATCACTGGTCGAACACCGGTTCGGGTGGTGTTTGCACCTCGCCCGCAATTTAGTGCCGTGCCCGTGTCGCTGCGCGCGGAGCCAGACGGGATAGTCGTACAGGGGGCCTCCGATGGCATCTGCCTGCGCGCACCCGGGGTTGACTGGATAATCACCGATGAGTTTGGCGGCCAGGTGGCAACCGCTGTTGTCGATGCGTCGGCAGCTGACGTATGGCTGGAATTGCGCTACGGGTGCGATGACTTAGCCGACGACGATGCTGCGGCACGTCGAACTCTCGTTGCGCAATCGTGGCAACGCTGGGCCGGAAACCTAGTGTTGCCCGGTGTCGATCCAGATTGGGAGGAGCGATCAGCACTCACCCTTAAGGCGTTGTGCTTCGCCGCAACGGGTGGAATTTTGGCCGCGGCCACCACCAGTTTGCCCGAGGGAATAGGCGGGATTCGTAACTGGGACTACCGCTATGTGTGGGTCCGCGACGCGGCACTGACCGCGCGTGCGCTCGTGGATGCCGGCTCTACCGATGAAGCCGAGGCATTTATTGAATGGCTGCACGGTGTTGTGGCAGCCTCGTCGAGCCCAGAAAGGCTCCACCCGCTCTACACCGTCTATGGAACGCAGTTAGGCCCAGAAGCCGTGCTTGATCACCTACCGGGATATGCCGGGAGCCGCCCGGTTCGCGTCGGCAATGCTGCCCAGGGACAGGTGCAACTCGATGTCTTTGGGCCGGTCGTGGCACTCATTGACGAACTCAGTGCAAGGCGTGGCTATGTGACAGATGACGAGTGGCAGTTGGTTCTTGATTGCGTTGAAGCAGTGACGCATCGGTGGCAAGAGCCAGACCATGGAATCTGGGAAATTCGCGATCATCCTCGCCACCATGTGCACTCGCGAATGATGTGTTGGCTGGCCATTGACCGTGGTATGCGCATCGCCCAGATTCGGGGAAGGTCAGTGCCGGAATGGCAAGAACTTTCTGATGCCCTCGTTGCTGATATCGAACAAAACGGCTTCGATGTAGAACTCGATTCCTATGTTTGTGCCTATGACAGAAGAGAAGCAGATGCGGCTGTGCTGCAGGGGATTGCCGAAGGGTACCCGGCGTCAACTGAGAGAATTCTCGGTACAATCGCATTCATTGAGTCTCAACTTCGACGCTCAGGTGGCGTGTACAGATACCGCTATGACGATGGACTTCCCGGTGGTGAAGGAGCCATGCACATTTGCGGCGCGTGGCTGGCGGCCGCATACGTTCGGGTGGGTCAGATCGACAACGCGCGTCAGATGTTGGCGGCGATGAATAGTGCTTCGGGTAAGACGAATCTCTTGCCCGAGCAGGTGGAGCCGGCCACCGGGCAGGGGTTGGGCAATCATCCCCAGGCGTACTCACACCTGGGAGCGTTGATGGTCGCACGGGCCATTGTCTCCCATGGGCCCAACCGTGGTTGACGAAACAACCTCTGGTCCCAACGAGTCGGTATGTCAGCAGGATTTTCCACAACAATCCTTCCTCGGTACTCCAGCCACCGCGCCCGGGCCAACCGGACCCGGCATGCTTCGCGACCTAGGTCGAATTAGGGCAAACCCGCTGCAGTATCTGGTCAATATGGCGCACACGTACGGTCCGATTGTGCAGTTCCCGATTCCGCGACCACCGACCTACCTGGTCAGTGATGCGGCTGCAGCACGGCATGTGCTCATGTCGTCTCCGCGTGCCTATAGCAAAAACACCATCCAGTATTCTGCGCTGTCCTTGATCACCGGGACCGGATTGCTCACCAGTGATGCTGACGTGTGGCGGCGGCAGCGCCGACTGGTTCAACCGGCCTTTCACACCGGTGCGGTCAACGCGGTGGTCGGACATGTCGTTGATGCGCTGGATCGCTTGCAGCCCGTGTGGCAGGGCCTTCCCACGAACGGCAGGATCATTGACCTAGACGAGGTCCTCATGCGCTCGACATTGGAAATCGTCGGCGCGTCACTGTTTGGAACGGACCTGACCGCCGCCGCTGATCGCTTATCGCAGGCAACCCTTCGCGCCCTGGACGTGGTCGTGGCTCGAGCCCGAGTGCCCATTAGCCCGCCAGCGTGGATACCAACTCCGGGCAACCGAAGGTTGCGCACCGCGGTGGCAGAATTGGATGAAGCTGTCGGTGCAATCTTGCAGGGACGCGCGGATTCAGAATGCACACATGGTGACATGTTGGACCTGCTGCTGGCTCAAGATGACCAGGGTGACCAGCTTGCTCCACTGGAGATACGTAACCAGATCGTCACCTTCATCGTGGCCGGTCATGAAACGGTGGCCAGCGCGCTGGCCTGGGTGATGTGGCTGACGGCCACCCACCAGGATGTGCAAGACCGAATGCGGGCCGAGGCCGATGAGGTGCTCGACGCTGAACCCATGTCGATGGAATCCCTCGCCCGACTGCCCTACACCCGCGCGGTCTTTGACGAGGCGATGCGGCTTTACCCTCCGGCCTGGCTGATCACGCGACGGGCGCTAGCAGATGACGTTCTGGCGGGCCGATCAATTCCGGCGGGAGCCTTGATCGTGACCAGCCCGTACCTGGTACATCGAGATCCGGCCGTCTGGTCGCAACCGAATGAGTTCTGCCCGGAGCGCTTCCTCAACGTCGATACGCGAGCAGGCGCTGGGGCACATCACTTCTGGCCGTTTGGGGCCGGGCCTCGAATGTGCATCGGTCGGGAATTTGCCTATGTCGAGGGAGTGCTACTGCTGGCCGGTTTGGCGCGCCGCGTCACCTGGACGACTCCGCCCGGCAGTCACGCGCCACAGCCGGACCCGTTGGTGACGATTCGCCCGCGCGGGGGAGTGCCCCTCGTCGTTAGCCGCCGCGATTGACATAGTCGAGTAGGGCATTCTTTTCGTCTTCCAGCAGCGACAGCCGCGCTTTCACGATGTCGCCGATGCTGACGATGCCCAGCA
>Ga0208414_1001430_pt1 | contig 18183 bp, 19 predicted proteins | sample AntAceMetag02UKE_FD_184770 | JGI IMG/M metagenome (GOLD analysis project Ga0208414, IMG submission 184770) | Saline lake microbial communities from Ace Lake, Antarctica - Antarctic Ace Lake Metagenome 02UKE (SPAdes) (version 2) | ecosystem: Environmental > Aquatic > Non-marine Saline and... | reverse complement strand
CCCTAGAAGGGCACGTGGTGCAGCCAGGACCCAGTAGCGCTGGCACTCTCGCGGAGTCAGCTCTGGGTATCTAGCGATACTTTCCGCTTAGACGTGCCGCGTGAGAAACTGAAACTCAGAACCGGAACCCTCAATCATTTCGCCCAGCGTCACGTTGAGGTGCTGTCCCACTTCAGCCGACACGTGACGGTCGGGGAACTCGTCTCGAAAGCCATCGGCCTCGCAGCTCTTCGTCAAATCATTTGTCACCAAAGTGACGTGAGGATGCGCTCGCCCGTGTTTCTTCAGCGCAACGAGAAAGGGCTTGCTTACGAGTTCGCCCATATGTCCGCCACCTCCTTCTCGAGAATCTGCTTCTCCTCGGGGGTAAGGCGCACGAAGTGGAGTTTGCTCGTTTCCCACCGAGCCTGCAGGAAACTAAATCCCCGCCATGGCTCGGAATTACTCACCAAAACGGAAGGCCCCGGAGACCCCTTCATGGTTCCCATAATCGTTCGGAGGCCTTCGATATCGTGAGCAGAGTGCTCATAAACGTCCAGCCCAAACGCTCGGAACTTTGCCGCTGCATCCCCAATGGGCATGACATCCACCATGTGTCCATCGACTTGCATGTTGTTGCGGTCCAGCACAATGCGCAGATTGTCCAGCCCCTGAGCCACCGCCAATTGGATGGCTTCCCAGGTTGACCCCTCTTGAAGTTCTCCATCACTGATGAGAACCCAAATATCGCCGGGCGTGCCGCGCTGTTTGCGGGCAATCGCGCGGCCCGTTGCAACACCCAGAGCTATTCCCAAGGATCCGCTGGTGACGGCCATTCCCGGAGAGTGTTCTGCGCCAATCATTTCCAGCAATCCGCCGTCAGTGGATTCTGTTGACAGCGCGTCAGGGTCCAATCGACCCGTTGCCGCAAGAGCCGCGTAGTTAGCTGTTGCGTAGTGGGCGGGCGAGATAATCAAAAGATCTGGGCCGTCCCCAAGCCAGTCTTCACCTCTCACCCCGGGGTCTCCTGGACGAGGTGTCGAGCCAAACCGAGGGGGAATTGTGGGAGCGTGAGAGCGCCCCAAGTCAAGAACTTCGATATGGAGCAAAGCTAAAAGCTCTGCCGTGCCACAGGCTTGCGCCAGATATCCCCCGTTGGAACGAATCGCCCATTCGGCGGCATACCCTCGAATTGCCTGGGCAATGGAGGCGACCTTCTCGACGTCTACGCGGGCGCTGGCGGGATGGGGCATGGGCGGTCTAGTCGCTTACCGACTGGAACGATCTCCAGATGACGGTAGCTCCCGCATCTTGAATTCCCTTGGCACGTTCGCCAATCCATCCAGCTCTTCCGTGTTGCGGAGCCATTGCTTTAGTCGCCTCGGCTCCCTCGCCGGCTGCCTGGGCTGCAGCGACCAGGGCGTCTTCGACGCTGGATGCATCTGCAACCGCTCGTGTCGCCGGACCCAGGGCATCCAACAGGGTTCTTTGGCCTTCCTCCGATTTACCGCGCTGGGCAATTTTGTCTAAAGCGGCCCCAAGCCCATCTTGGAATTGCTTCAGACCATCGTCACTGTCATCGATGGCGAGGCCCGCGGCAAGAAGGCCACCGGCGCAGAGAGTGCCAAAGGTCGAGGGAGCTGCTTTGGAGATCTCTTTGCCCAGGTTCAACACCAGCTGTTTCACGGAGTCGCCCGGTTCGGCAACCGCGTTGCGGATTCCTACCGCGATTTTCCCCGCGGTGAGACCCAAGTCGCCGTCGCCGGCTTCGCTATCGAGCTTGGTGAACTCCTCTGTGTTGTCGTCAAGCCCCTCGGCCCACCTGTGAAGAGCAACGATAAATCCTTCCATCATGCTTGGGTGAAAAAAGGAGTGTGGACGGGGTGGTCAATGAACTGCTTGAGTTCGTCGTCCACGCGCATAACGCTGATGGACGCACCGGCCATTTCGAGTGAGGTAGCGAACTCGCCGACATAGGTTCGATACACCGAGACATTTTTCGCCTTCAGAATCTCCGAGACCTTTCTAAACATGATGTAGAGCTCCTCCTGGGGGGTAGATCCCAGCCCGTTCATCAAGACGGCTACTTCGTCACCCGAATGGAGTCCGAGGTCTTCGTCAATTTTCGTCATGAGCTCTTCGGCGATGGAATCGGCGAGTCCCAAAGTAGTGCGCCGGATACCGGGCTCCCCATGGATTCCCATACCAATTTCCATTTCTCCCACCGGAAGTTCAAAGGTTGGTTTCCCGTTGGCAGGCAAGGTCACAGGGCTGAGGGCAACACCCATCGTCCTGGTGTGCTGGGCCGCTTTTGTGGTGGCAGCCACCACAGCATCCAGGTCATATCCCGCATCAGCGGCGGCACCGGCAACCTTATAGAGAAAGAAAATCCCGGCGATTCCTCGTCGGCGACTTTCCTCCCCTTGCGGGGCGGAGGCCACGTCATCAGCGCCGATCACCGTCTCGACCCGAATTCCCTCGGCTGCGGCCAAGTCGGCTGCGAGATCAAAGTTCAGGACATCGCCACCGTAGTTACCGTAAAGATAAAGGACACCAGCTCCACCGTGAACGCGCTTGGTCACCTCAACCATCTGATCGGCTGAGGGGCTCTGGAAGACGTCCCCCACGGCAACACCATCGAGCATGCCTTTTCCGACGTAACCGAGGAAGAGGGGAAGGTGCCCTGACCCGCCGCCGGTGACAATCGCAACTTTGCCTTCAACGGGAGCATCTGCCCGCACAAGGGCGTGGTTATCACCTCCGACTGCTTCAAGCTGTCGGGGATAGGCGGCCAGGATGCCTTCAAGCATTTCTGCCGCAAATTCGGTCGGGCTGTTGAGTATTTTTTGCATCAAGACCCCTTTGTCAATTCACAAATCGTCACATTATTGTAACCGATTTTTCACATTTAGTAACATTCGGCTGTGCAAAGAGTAGTAACGTTTGCTCCACCTAACCCACAACTCCGTCATCAAGATTGAGTGGGGACCAAGATCAAGGAGGCAAAGGTTGAAGAAAGCCAAGTATGTAGGCGCGCTAGCAGCTACCGCGCTGGTTCTGTCCGGTTGTGCGGGCGGCAGCGGAGAAACAGCAGCATCGAGTGACCTTCGTTTTGTGAACGTCGTGAAGCTCATCGGTGTGGGCTGGTTCGACAGAATGGACGAGGGCATTGTTGCCTTCGCGTCTGAAACTGGCATTGATGCCACTCAGACGGGTGCCGATGATGCAAGCCCCGAGAAGCAGGTCCGTCTCGTTGAGGACCTCATTGCTCAGGGTGTCAAAGCCATCACCGTGGTGCCAAACTCTCCCGAGTCTTTGGAAGGTGTCTTTCAGAAAGCTCGTGACGCTGGGATCATCGTGGTAACCCACGAAGCTGCTTCTCAGAAAAACACGGACGCTGACATTGAGGCGTTCGATAACACCGCCTACGGCGAGACCATCATGGACAACCTCGCAGAGTGCATGGGCAACGAAGGACAGTACGCCGCCTTTGTTGGTCAAGTGACTGCAGAGAGCCACATGCAGTGGGTCGCTGGAGCACTCGCCAAAGCAGCAGCTGACTACCCCGGAATCGAACGAGTCGAAGACCCGCTCGAGTCTAAGGAAAACGCTGACACTGCTTACGAGCAGACCAAAGAACTGATGAAGAAATACCCTAAGCTCAAAGGTATCCAGGGATCTTCCGCAGTTGACGTGGTCGGAATCGGACGCGCGGTCGAAGAACTCGGCCTCAACGATTCAGTGTGTGTCATGGGTACCTCCATTCCTTCATTGGCTGGAAAGTTCCTCGACACGGGCGCCATCGACAAGATCTTCTTCTGGGACCCAGCTCTTGCTGGTCACGCCATGATGAAGATTGCTGAAATGCTCGTCAACGGAGAAGAACTGAGTTCAGGAATGGACCTCGGCCTCGACGGTTATGACAACGTTCAGCAGAGCCCCGACGTTGCCACCACGTGGTACGGAAGCGCGTGGGTCATCGTTGACAAGGACAATGCAGCAGACTACCCGTTCTAAGCGCGGACTAGTCTTGGTTTAGGCCAAGCGACGCTGTAAAAACAGGGATGGGGCGCCAGAGATGGCGCCCCATCTTGTCAACGGAGACACACATAAGGGGAACAATGGTGTTTGGAACAGAGGGAATCTCTAAGTCCTTTGGTGGGGCGCGAGCCCTCCACGACGTAAGTTTCACCGTTTCTGCCGGAGATGTTCACTGCCTGGCTGGAGAAAACGGTTCGGGGAAGTCCACCCTGATCAAGATCATGAGCGGCGTAGAGTCTGCCGATTCCGGCCTCATTCTGCTCGGTGAAGAAAAATTGCGCGCTCTCACCCCCCGAGACGCGGTCGCCAAGGGTGTCCAGGTGATATTTCAAGACTTCTCCCTCATCCCCAATCTTTCGGTCGCCGAAAATATTGCTCTCTCCACCAACGTGTTGGAGAAGAGAATACTCAACGACCCACGTCGCAATCGGGACATCGCGGCAAAAGCCCTCGACCTCATTGGGGTCGATATCGATTTAGATGCTGAAGTGCGATCCATCCCGGTGTCCTCTAAACAGCTGGTCGCCATCGCCCGAGCCATGAACCAGGGCGTCAAGCTGCTGTTCATGGACGAGGCCACCACCGCATTAACCCGCAAAGAAATAGACCACCTGTTCGGTGTTGTCAATGGGCTCAAGGAACGCGGAGTGGGGACGGTTTTCGTCAGCCATAAACTCGATGAAGTTCAGGAAATCGCGAAGAGCATCACGATTCTCCGCAACGGCGTCGTCGCTGCTGCCGGGCACATGAAGGATTTCGACCGCAGAGCAATATCCGTCGCAATGACGAGCCTGGACGTCAACAATCTAGGTCTTGTTCCCGCTATTCCCCACGACGCACCCACGGTCTTGGAAGTGGATTCTATTTCCGCTCCCGGAAGCTTCAAGAACATCTCTTTTTCCGTCAAAGGCGGAGAAATACTGGGAATCACGGGCCTTCTCGGATCGGGCCGAAGTGAGATTGCTGAGGCGCTTTTCGGGGTAACACACATCACGTCGGGTGTGGTGCGGGTCAATGGCACGCCCGTGAAACTGTCTGGGCCGCGCGACGCTGTCAAAGCCGGAATTGGATACGTCCCTCAGGACCGCCTCACCCATGGGCTTTTCTTGAACCAATCCATTCGAACAAACGTCATGGCCTCAGCCATAGAACGCTTCCTCGGGGCCTTGGGTTTTGTTCGAAGAAAACACATCCAGGAGACCGTTACGCAGTGGATCCGCAACCTCCGAATTAAAACGGATGACCCAGGAAGTCCTGTCACGTCGCTTTCTGGGGGAAACCAACAGCGAGTGGTGTTGGCTAAATGGTTGGCGATGTCGCCCTCGGTGTTGATTCTTAACGGGCCGACCGTGGGCGTGGACATTGGATCAAAGCGTGAAATTCTGGAAATTATCCGCGAAAAAGCCCTCGACGGCATGGCCATTGTCATCGTCTCAGACGACATTCCCGAGATTGTGCAGATTTGCCATCGCGTCATCGTGATTCACCAAGGCGAAACGGGTGCCCACTTCGAGGCTTCAGATATCAGTGAAATTCGACTTTATGAGGAGCTATCAGCATGAGTTACATCACTCCTATCGCGAAGCGTAAGGGGCTCCAGCTCTGGGGTTCACCAAACGAGATTTTCCTCGTCATCGCTATTGCGGTGCTCTCTCTAGTGATTGGCTTTAGTAACTCGGTTTTCTTCAGTATTGCCACTCCCTTTGACCTACTTCGCAGCTCACTGATTGAAATTCTCTTCGCGCTGGGCTTGCTCATTGTTTTGGTCAGTGGGGGCATCGATATTTCCTTCCCCATCGTAGGAATTTTTGCCGGATACACCACCGTGGTCGTCATGCTCCACTACGGTCTCGACACCTACAGTTTGTGGATTCCTCTCGTCATCGCCGCCGTCGTGGGTGCCCTACTCGGCAGCGTGAACGCCCTGCTGATTGCCGGCTTTGGCCTACCCACGCTGATTGCGACACTGGGAACGGCCAGTATTTTTCGTGGGTTCCTTCTCAGCTATGTCGGTTCGGCCTACATCGCAAACATCCCCCTGGGACTCGATCAGTTCGCCACAGCAGACTTGATATCTGTGGAAACGGCGACCGGGACGTTGGCTCGCCTTCACGTGTTGGTCATCCCAACACTCATCTTGGCAATTGCTCTCGCGTGGATGATGCGTCGGACCATGTTTGGCCGGACCATCTTCGCTATCGGTGGTAGCGAAGAGTCCGCCAGGCGGATGGGAATGAACGTCCGATGGACAAAGGCGCGCATCTACATTTTGGTAGGGGCGCTCTCTGGTATCGCGGGAATCATCTACGTTTCCCTGCAACGGGTCGCTGACCCCTACGCGTTGGCAGGCACCGAGCTGGGAATCATCGCTGCGGTGGTGCTCGGCGGCGCCAGCATCATGGGCGGCTATGGCACCGTGACCGGAACCGTTCTTGGGGTGTTGCTGATTAATTTGATCAAGGACAACCTCATTTTGTTGGGCATCCCCGGTTCTTGGCAGAGGGCAGCGATTGGCTTGATGTTGCTGATTGGGGTGGTGTCTCAGGCCATTTCGGATAATCGCAGACTCAAACAAGCGGGCACCGTTACAGGAGAGGACAAGCCATGAAAGACATCAGCCGCGGCCTAGCCCAAAGGTTGCTCAGCGACCGTAAGCTCTCCCAGCTCATCGTGGTGGCAATAGTTGTTTTCGCTGCCTTTGGGATTCTCGTCCCTGACGTATTCCTGACGCCGCGAAACTTTGTGTCCATGGCCTTCCAGATACCAGAAATTGCTCTCCTCGCTCTGGGCGTGATGCTCGCAATGCTGACAGCGGGAATTGACCTCTCTGTGGTGTCGATGTCCAATCTTGCCGCTCTGTCTACGGCATATTTGATGGTCACCCAGGTCACGGAAGGTGGCGGTAACGTCTACCTCTGGATCGTAATTGCTATTGCCATTGGAATTGTGGTGGGCCTTATTAGTGGTCTGGCCAACGGCGCCATCATTGCGGGAATCGGTGTCACGCCCATTCTGGCTACTCTTGCCACCCTGACTCTCTATAACGGCATCGCTGTGGGTATTCGCAATGGTCAATCAATCACTGGGCTTCCACCCGAGTTCGTCGCAATCGGCAATGGGTCCTTATTGGGAATTCCTATACCAATGGTTATCCTGCTCGTGGCGGGCGCTGGGGTTGCGCTGTACATCAACAAGACGGGCCTGGGCATGCAGTCCTTGTTGGTGGGCGCTAACCGGGACGCGGCCACCTATAGCGCTATTGGTGTTAAGAAGGTTCTGCTGCTCACTTATGCACTCTCCGGCGGGCTTTCTGCTCTGGCAGGGCTGATCATTGCGTCTCGATCTGCGAGCGCCAACCCTGACTATGGCAGCTCGTATCTTCTCCTTGCCATCGTCATTGTTGTGCTCGGCGGGGTGAACCCCTACGGTGGCTTTGGCACCGTGACCGGAGTGATAATCGCCACGGGGGTACTTCAGATGGTATCGTCGGGGTTCAACGCTTTGCGTTTTAGCCAGTTTTATTATCAGCTAGCTCAGGGCGTCGTGTTGGTAGCGGTGATGGTGTTGAACATCTACCTCGACAAACAGCGACTGAAAGCCAAGCGGGAGAAAGCACCCAAAAAACCATGACGTTGGCCCTTCAGCTGGAGAAGTACTGCCTCACGATGGCGACCTCGGGCCGCGAAGAGCCCATGATCAGGCTCATGAAAGAAGACCTGGGGGCCTTTACGAGCCAGGTCAGCGTTGATTCTTTTGGAAACGTGATGGCCCGTTTTGACGCTGCCTCACCCACGGATGCGACCCTGATGGTCTTTGCTCACACCGACCAGGTGGGCATGGTGGTCACGAAAATAGAGGCCAGTGGATTCCTTCGTGTGGTCCGCCTCGGTGGTGTTCCTGAGAGGGTGTTGCCCGGCAGTGTTGTCAAGATCTTGGCCCATGGTGGAGAAGTGGTGACCGGGGTCATGGGCACGCCCCCGCACCATCTCACGCCAGAGGCCATGAAGTACCAGGTGCCCACCGTCGACAAGGCCTACATTGATGTTGGTGCAAGTTCCGAAGCAGAGGTGCACGCTTTGGGCATCGTGGTCGGAGACCACGTCGCCTACGAGCCGCGCTTTGAATATTTGGCCAACAACCGTGTTACCGGCACGAGCCTCGATGACCGCGGAGGCTGTGCTGTCCTGGTCGGACTGGCCAGACACCTTTCCACAACACCCGCACCGGTCAATGTGGTGCTCGTCGCTTCTGTTCAGGAAGAGTTCAACCTTCGCGGGGCAATGCTGGCGGCGGAGAAAATCAAGCCCATGGCCGCTATATCACTGGACCTCGTCGCCGCAGGTGACACCCCAGAGATGGGGGCACCCAACGGCGTCGAGGTCGGCAAAGGCCCCGTGATGGGTCTCTATAGCTTCCATGGAAGGGGAACCCTCAACGGCGTTATCCCCCACCCTGGACTCGTCGACATGACCGAAAAAGCAGCGACGGCAAAGAACATCGCCTTGCAAAGACACGCCACGATAGGAATGCTCACCGATGCGTCCTACGTGCAACTCGTCAACGGTGGAATCCCCTCCATTGATTTGGGGTGGCCGACGAGATATACCCACACCGGGGTCGAGCTCTGCTCCTTGGACGATTTGGCTGCACTCGAGACATTGGTAACCCACATCGTGGGAAACTATCCCACGCCGTGGCAACCTGAGCGCGGTTAGCAGCAACAGAAAGAGATAGATCATGGCACATGGCCTGTTAATGGGTATTGACGTAGGCACCTACGAGACCAAGGGCGTGCTGGTGACGCCAGAAGGCATCGTGGTTGCCACAGAGGTACAACCTCACCAAATGATTTTCCCGCGCGCCGGGTGGGCAGAACACGACGCCGAAAAGACGTGGTGGGGCGATGTGAGAGATGTCAGCCAAGCCCTCCTTCGCACCGAAGGGGTCTCTGCCGCGCAGGTTAAAGGATTAGGGATAAGCGCCATTGGTCCCGATGTGCTACCGATGGACGAGAACTTCCAACCCCTGCGAAACGGCATTTTGTATGGCGTTGACACGCGAGCGGTAGATGAGATTGCGCAGATGAATGACCGCTTTGGGGAGGACTACATTTTTAACGCGTGTGGCAACGCTCTTTCCTCTCAGGCCACCGGGCCCAAGATTCTGTGGATCAAGAAAAATGAACCAGAAATTTACGCCAAAGCCCGGTGGTTTGTCGATGCCACAACATTTATCGTTGCACGACTCACAGGGCGCGTGGTCGTCGACCACTTTTCTGCCGGCTCGCACCACCCCATGTACGACCCGTGGAAGCGAGAATGGAACGAGGATCTCCTGGAGGGAACCGTCGAGTCATCCCGGCTTCCCGAACTCGCATGGAGTCATGAAATTGCCGGCGGGGTCACCGCTTGGGCTGCCGAGGAGACGGGCCTCCTCGAAGGAACCCCTGTCTCCATTGGCACTATTGACGCCGGTGCGGAAGCTCTCAGTGTTGGGGTAAAAGAACCTGGGGAAATGATGCTCATGTACGGCTCGACCATCTTCATCATTCAGGTGACCGATAACGACCAGGCCAGAGATAAGCGCCTCTGGGCGGCCCCCTACCTGTTCCCGGGAACCTGGTGCTTGCTGGCGGGCATGGCCACCTCCGGAGCCCTCACAAGGTGGTTTCGAGACACCTTCGCAGCGGAGCTTGTTGCCGCTGAAAACGAGGGTGGCGAATCCGCATACTCCGTGCTGACACGCGAGGCTGAGGAATCTGAGCCGGGGACCGGTGGCGTCGTCGTCTTGCCCTACTTCTCGGGAGAACGCACCCCTATCAACGACCCCCGCGCCAAAGGCGTCATCTTTGGATTGAGCCTCACTCACTCCCGGGGGGATCTGTACCGGGCGACGCTGGAGGGAATGGGCCACGGCATCAAGCAGCACGTCGAAATGTTTACGGACATGGGCGCCCCTCCCCACACCATTCAGGCCGTTGGTGGAGGGACAAAGAACGCCATCTGGCTGCAAAGCGTGAGTGACATCAGCGGCGTTCCGCAAAAGGTCGCACCCTTGACCGTGGGTGCGTCCTACGGCGACGCCTTCTTAGCGGGAATTGCCACGGGTTTGGTGAGTGGACCAGAAGCGATAGGAGACTGGCAGGGAGCGGGGACAGAAGTAGTCCCCAACCCCGCCATGGCAGACACTTACGCTCCCCTGCACGAGGTCTACACGAATCTTTACCAAGCGACCAAAGAACAGATGCATCGGCTGCATGACCTGGGCTACTAGGGAATCAAGACCACCCGGTAAGACGGTTTTGCCGAGAGGTACTCAAACGCGGCCTGAGCCTCGGTGAGAGGGAACGTTTTCTCCAGGATTGACGAAAGGTCAATTTCGCCGGCAGCAATCATGTCTGTTGCGCGCTTGTGGTCTTGAATATCAGCGCTCACCGCGCCAATGATGCGCACCTCCGAGTTGTGCACCGCATTGGGATCAATCTCAAAGGGCTCGACGGGGTGGGCTGAAGCAAAAAGACACAGGGTGCCGCGCGGTTGAAGCACTTTCATGCCCTGCTCGTTAACAGCCCTCGACCCAATGGCCGTAATGACGCCGTCCACACCACCGGGAAACAAGTCCAGAATCTGTTCCGTCGCGTCGCCCGAGCTCAAGATTGTCTTGGAGACTCCGTTCTGGGAAGCGACATTGAGGCGTTCCTGGTCCATGTCAACAATCGCAACATCGACACCGTGGTGGTGAAGAACCAGGGCGTTGAGCAGTCCCATCGGACCAGCACCAAACACCACAGCGGTGTCGCCTTTTTTCATCTCCATCAGACGCACAGCGTGAACGGCACAGGAGAGAGGTTCAGCTAAACACGCAAGTTCAAACGGCGCGTCTCCCACAGGGAAACACCCATCTTCGCGGTGAACCTTGTAATCCAGGAAGCCACCGGGCCCAAGATCTCCGCCTTTGAGTGAGAAGTATTGAAAGTGCTCCACACAGGCCTTATCTTGACCACGCACACACGCTCTGCATTCCCCACAGCGCGTGGGACCCAGGGTGACCCGATCTCCCACCTGCACCGCGGTCACATCAGGAGCAATGGCGACGACTTCACCCGCATTCTCGTGTCCACCAAGGAACGGAAAGCCCGGCTTCTGTTTCCCGCTGAAGGTGCGCTGTTCCCAGGAACAAATTGAGGCTGCGCCAATCTTAATCAAAACCTCCCGGGGCCCCAGCTCTGCAACCGGGATGTCGTGAATCTCCACCACGCCTACACCGGTGATGACGGCAGCTCTTGTCGTCTTCATGCGGACTCCTTTACCAAGGAGAGAGCTTCGTCTACAGATTTTCCTTGGTGCACAATGGCAGCGAGGGCGGCGATGAGTGATGCCGGGTCCTGGTGCTGGACAACGTTACGTCCATACACAACCCCTCTCGCTCCGACCTTCATGGCAATTGCCGTGCGCTCCAGAAGCTGTTTGGTAGTGACTTTGCCGCCCCCTCGCACCAGAACGGGAATGGGGTGGGCAATTTCTACCACCTCGGCAAAACGCTCCATGGGCTCGGCCGGATCGACTTTGATGATGTCGGCTCCCAGCTCTACAGCCTGGCGCACCAGGGTGGCGATTTTTTCAGGGTCAGCCACCGAGGTGGAACCCCCTGCAGGGTTTGTGGTCATCACCAGCGGCTCAACCATGAGGGAGATTCCCCGGGAGCGAGCAAGAGCGCCAATTTCTTGGATATTGGCGATGCACTGTTCCTGAAGTGCCGCGTTGCTATCAAGTTTGAGAAGGTTCAACACCACACACCCCACGCTGGGGTGTTCAGCATCGGCAAGAGTGTTCGGGTGAGCGATATCCCACGCTTTTTCCACTGCACGTGGCTCATAGACGTTTGTCACATCCAGACGCAACGCCACCGTCACCTTGTCGCTCAGGCCCGCATCAATCAGAGTCCGCAAACCGCCAGGGTTTACCTGGATCACATCTGGACCAGCACCGGCAATCGTGGCGAAGGCTTCAGGAAGGTTTTCGATGCCGTGAGAAAATGACCTGGCTCCAAAGATTCCCAGGTCCATCGCGATGTTGATGCACCGGCCCGAGGTGGGGTTGAACATGTTCTCGGCGCTTTTACTCAGCAAGATTAACCCCTGCTTCTGCAGCGATGGCCAGAATCAAGGCTGAAGCGTTCAATTCGCCATGTCCTTGCCGAATAGATTCTTCGATGTATTTCTGAGCAATTTGCGCTGTGGGGACGGGCGAGCCCAGTCGATTCGCAAAATCTTGGATGAGCTTGGCGTCTTTGAGCATGAGGTTCAGGGCAAAATTCACGGTGTAGTCCCCCGCTTGTGCACCCGGGCCCACACCCGAGTAGATGGGGGTGCGGAAATCTGTGACATCGAGCACGCCTTGCACATCTGCGAGGTCGAGGCCAGCTTTCTTAGCCAACGTCAGTGCTTCTCCCAGCGCCTGAAGCTGAGAGGCCACGAGGAGGTTCCCCACGATTTTCATCGCTGTTCCGTTACCGCCCGCTCCCATGTAGTGGACGGTTTCGCTGACCACGTCGAGAAGGCTCAGCGCCTGCTCAAACACGGCTTTCTCGCCACCGACGACAACCCAAAGGCCGCCGCCCTCGGCTTCGCCTTTAGTGCCAAATACCGGCGCATCCAGGAAAGAGTGGCCTTTGTCTTCGAACGCATCGCGCTCGTGTGCGCTGGTCTTGGGGTCGATGGTCGACATATCGATTACGAGCGCCCCTGCGGGAACATGGTCAAGGAGCCTGTGGGCGCCAAAAACAAGATCCTCCACCGCAGCGTCGTCCGAGAGGCAATAGATAACGACTTCGGCACCCGCCAGGGCGGCAGAAAGATCAGTGGTGACGGTCAAGCCCGCCTTAGAAAGAACGTCGCTCGTTTTGGGGGATCTGTTCCAGGCCGTAACCGTGTGTCCCGCTCGAGCAAGATTGGCAGCCATTCCGCTGCCCATTGTTCCCATACCCAGATAGGCGATTGTGGTCATGTTGGTGTCCTCCAAACCTTTGTGTGTCAGAGACAGGTTGCTTACGCTGTGGCTTCGTCACCTCGTCGCGCCGTTCCGTGCATGAAGCACGGTGCACCGCTATCACTTAACACAAAATATAACACAGTGAGTGTTATAAATTGTTAGTTAAGCTTCTGGGGGAAAGGAAAAAGTCGACAAAGGTGCGCTGAGCACGGTGCATGCGCTGGCGACTTCATGCTCGAACAGGTCAACCCCGTCGTGAGTCGTCACAATAGAGTCAATCTCGTCAAGATCAATAGCGTGGTGAGGACTTTTCTCCCCCGCTTTCGAGAGATCTGCAAGTACCCACGTCTTGGTCGCATGGTTGACCATAAGCCGATTGAGCTCGGCGATTTCAAAATTTATTTCACTCAGACCGGACTTACAAGAGATTCCCTGCGCACCGATGATTGCCATATCCGCGTTGTAGCGAGAAATGCTCCAGGCTGCAATAGACCCGCTCTGAGCAAGATCTTCGGTGGCAACTAAGCCACCGGTACTAATCACCCTGACACCTCTCGAGGCGAGGAAAGACGCATGGGGCAAGGAAGGCGTGATGATGGTGAGATTCTGGTCCGGATCCACAAACTGAATGAACTGAGCCGTAGTGGAGCCTGTCCCCACAAAAATTACGTGACCCGGGGTCATGTTCCGCGCGGCAAACTCACCAATTCGAGCCTTGGCAACGCTCGAATCATTCGCCCGTGGGTTGACAAGAATGTCTAGCGACCGGGACAAAAGAGCAGAAGCCCCACCTCGGGTTACGGTCATATACCCCTGGTCAACCAGATTTCGCACGTCTCGGCGAACCGTCATTACCGACACACCCAGCACGCGGGCAAGATTGGCAAAATCGATTGCCTCCTCAGAGGCTACCCATTCGAGAATCTTTTGCTTGCGCTCACTGGCGAGCAGTTTGCGTCCCTTGGTCTGAGGTTCCACCGTCACTGTGCTTCTGGCTCGTTACCGGACAACCACTTAATTCCGCACCCCATCGCAGGTCGGTGGGGAAGCGCAACAGGTGCCCCCCGAAGGGTGAGCATGATGGCGTCTTCTAAGAGCTCTCCCGTCACAGGAGTACCGTTCTTGGGCGAAGACCCGTCAAACGCCCCTCGGTACGCGAGAGCAAAATCGCGATCGAAGAGGAAGAAATCGGGGGTGCACACGGCACCGAGTTCCAGGGCAAAGGACTGGTCACTATCCAGCAGGTAGGGAAATTCCCACCCGGCACGATCAATCTGTGCTTTCATACCTTCCACGCCGTCATCCGGGTATTCCACCAGATCATTACTGACCACGGCCAAGGTTCGAAGACCCTGCTCGGAATATCGAGCGACCATCTCCCCAAAAGCAGATTCAATGTGCTGCACATACGGGCAGTGATTACACACAAAGGCAATCAACGTTGCCAAAGACCCATCCTGCTTGACCCGGGTGGGATGTCCTTCAGAGTCCGGCAACACCCACTCCAGAAGCGGGTACCCGATGTTGGTTCCGGTCGACTCGACCGCCATGACTACAGTGCTCCTTTATCTCCGGAGGCAAAGTCAGACGCCTTAGCCTGGTGGACTTGAAGCTCACCGTCGACCAACCCCGGCAAATCTCCTATCAACGCCTTCACGTGCTCGGTGGCAAGGTGTTCATCAAAGGCGGCGTCAGAGGCATAAACCTCGACCATCATGAAACTCCCGGGCTGATCCAGCAGTTCATGCACGGCATAGGTCACCACACCGGGTTCTTCCCATGATGCTCGGGCGACACCGTCAAGGCGAGATTTGAGCTCCGCTTCTTTTCCGCTTTGAGCTATCGCGATGGCCACGACCACTCGATGTTTGTCGCTCATAGACCCGAACCTCCTTGTTCAGCACCCACATCATCATGCTGTGATTCCTAATCTACCGCGAGAGCACCCGCGCACCAAGCCGAAGAAGGGAGCCTCCTCCCCTTCCCGGTGCCCCTGCACCCGGTGACCCGGCGCGAAGGGAAAAGACCTAGGAGCGAAGGGCCTTAACCTCAGCCATCAGTTCTTCGACTCTGGCGTGGTCGACCGTGTTTTCGAACACCCCGTCTTTCTTGAAGAACGTGCCAATCACTGCGCCATCGGCGATGGATAATTGCTCCTGCGCGTTGTTCGCCCGAACCCCGGTGTTCACAAAAACCGGCACGTCTCCCGCCGCTTTCTTGACCTGAGCGAGAACCTGAGAGTCCGTAGCGGCACCCGCCGTCAGCCCCGACACGCACAGCCCGTCAGGAAGAGTGGCGAAAACGGTGGTCTTAGTGACGTCGGCAATGTCTCGGTGGGCTAGGTAGGTTGCTGATTCGGGGACGATATTGAAAAGCAGCTTGACGTTGCTTGCTCCCACTCTGGCCCTGTGTCGTGCGGCTTGCCCGACATTGGTGTCCCACAACCCAAAATCGCTGGCGTACACCCCGGTAAATATCTCACGAACAAAAGAGGCGCCGGTCGCCGCTGCAAGGTCAATAGAAGCAATGCCATCCCACAGCACGTTCACGCCGAAAGGAATCTTCACCTCGGAGAGCAGCTCGCCAATAATACGAGCCATCGCAATGGACGTAATGGGCTCGGTCTTGGTGAGATACGGGAGGCTGAACTCGTTAGAAAACATGACCGCGTCAACCCCGCCCGCCTGCAAATCCGCGAGCTCCCCGCGCGCTCGATCCACGACGGCCCGCATTCCCCCCGCAGAGTCAAACCCCGGATCTCCCGGTAAAGCTAAGAGATGAAGCATCGCAATGACAGGCTTCTTCACACCAAATACGTCATCCAACCACATGGTTTCTCGCTTTCTTCCGGTACTCCGGCTAGACAATTCATATACGCACGGTGGTAATTATTCTCACAAAAAGTAGCATAAGAGGAAATTTTAACACAATTGTAACCTTTTCGATGTGAATTTTTCTGACAACTACGCTACTTTGCCTTTATGGATGTTAACGAACGCAGGGACGTCATCGCTGAAAAAGTTGTAGCGGCGGGGGAAGTTGAGTTCGGCGCCTTGGCCAGCTCCCTCAATGTTTCTGAGATGACCATCCGCCGCGACATCGAAGCATTGGAGGGCCTCGGCCTCCTGCGTCGAGTGGTGGGTGGAGCTATTTCGTTAAAGGGCACATCGAATGAACCCTCCTTTGAATCGCGCGCCTCAGCCGCCGCCGCAGAAAAAGAACACATCGCGGACGCCGTCGTTGATCTGTTAGTTCCCGGGGAGACAGTCTTACTTGACGGCGGCAGTACTGTTCTGAGTGTTGCCCGAGCAATACGGAAACGCGGCGTGAATCTCACCGTCGTTACCCCCAGCGCTTTGGCGGGGCTTGAGCTCTCCGACTCCCCCGGCATCACCGTCCATCTCCTGGGAGGTTTGCTGAGGCCCCATGAGCTCAGCCTGATCGGCCCAGACACGATTGACGCAATTGGCAAATTTAACTGTGACACCTATGTCATGGGTGTGGCAGGAGTCGACTCAACCGGAGGAGTTTCGGAATACCACTATGACGAAGCCAAGGTGAAAGAAGCAGGAATGCGTTCCGCCAAGCGCATTATTGTCGCAGCGGATGAGTCCAAACTCGGTCGCTCGGCACTGGTGAAGGTAGCCAATCTGGCCGACATCTCGGTGCTAGTAACCGATGCACCTCTCACCCACCCCACGGTGAAAGCCGCATCGAAACTGAGGATCCAGGTCGTATCAGTCGAGCCTCAAAACCACCTGTCTCAGACCATCAAAGAAGGCACAGCATCATGACCGACACCGTCGTGATTACGAGATCCGGATCAGGAATAGGTCGGCAATCTGCACAGAGTTAGCAGAGCTGGGGTGGTGGGTTGTCGCGACCGACTTGGCCATTAAGCCCGCCCCGGAAACAGTGTCGTTCGTCGCAGGGTGTGCAGGCCCACAACACACGGTCTCATCCACGCAGAGAATCACGCGGAGGTAGCAAGAACAGGGGCGCCGCGCTATATTTGGCCCCCTAAGAGTTATGAGGAAGGAAGACACCCGTGTCTCAACCAGCTGTTACGGTCCGCACCAACGGGCTCGCCATTGCGTCATTGATTCTTTCCATCCTCGGGTTCAGTATCGTCGGGGCCATTCTTGGCCACGTTGCGCTCAGCCAGATTAAGCGCACCAACGAGGCCGGTTCGGGGCTCGCTATCGCCGGCATCATCCTCGGATGGGTGTCCTTTGCAGGGTTTCTGCTCTTCCTGATTATCATTGCCGGGATATCACTGAGCCTTTAGCCGCCTGCCTGGAACGCGGAGGGGGCCAAATCCCTCAGATAAATAAACAGGGGCACTGGTTCGTCTGTCGCCGGTGTGACATCACGCCCATAGGAGCGGCTGTTAACGTTTAGCTATGAGATATCACAACCAAACAGCCCTCATTACCGGCGCCAGCAGTGGAATTGGCGCCGCGTTCGCCCGAGAGTTTGCTGCCCGAGGCGCACATCTGATTATCGTGGCGCGTCGACGCGATCGGCTTGAGACACTTGCCGACGAGATTCGCGCCCTCCACACCGTGGAGGTCACCGTCATCGACGCTGACCTCTCCAAATCGAATGGCGCTGCCGGCCTCGCCAAGAAGATTGGTTCCGCCAAAGTCGACATTCTGGTCAACAACGCGGGCTTTGGCCACATTGGCTTGGTCGCTGATGAAGACCTTGGGGTGCTCACTGACGAAATCAACCTCAACGTTCTCGCCCTCACGCAACTGACAAACATTTTCGTTCCCGCCATGGTGGGTCGAAAAGTGGGAACCATCATTAATGTTGCCTCGACCGCCGCATACCAACCTATTCCCAACATGGCTATCTATGCCGCTACCAAAGCGTATGTTCTCTCCTTCACCGAAGCCCTCTGGGGTGAGCTTGAGGGCACAGGGGTGAAAGCCCTGGCGCTCTCCCCCGGTGGCACCGCCACAGAGTTCTTTGAGGTTGCCGGTGGAACGGTCGCCAGCAGTGTTCTAGCCCCCGTAAGTGATGTCGTCGAAACAGCCTTTAAGGCACTCGAAAAGAAGAAGTCACCCCCGAGCGTGGTGGTGGGTCGCACCAACAAAATGATGAGTGGTGTCCAACCGTTTATCCCCCGCGCCACCATCATTCGTGTCGCAGGGCGTATCTTCAAGAG
>Ga0208414_1001426_pt1 | contig 18209 bp, 10 predicted proteins | sample AntAceMetag02UKE_FD_184770 | JGI IMG/M metagenome (GOLD analysis project Ga0208414, IMG submission 184770) | Saline lake microbial communities from Ace Lake, Antarctica - Antarctic Ace Lake Metagenome 02UKE (SPAdes) (version 2) | ecosystem: Environmental > Aquatic > Non-marine Saline and... | reverse complement strand
GGCGGGGCGCAGCCCCAAGAGTATTTGGCTAAGTCGGCCGCGGATCGGGTGCGGGCCGTCTCCACGGCGTTCATGGGTTCCACCGTCGGCTGTGCCGAATGCCACGACCATAAATACGATCCGTTCACCGCCAACGATTTTTACAGCCTCGCCGCTTACTTCGCCGATGTGAAGCAATGGGGCGTGTATTCGGACTACCAATACACGCCGAATCCGGACTTAAAGGGGTTCAACAATGACTTTCCGTTCCCGCCAGAAATCGATGTGCCCTCCTCCTATCTCGCAGAACGGCGCGCCCGCTTGCAGCGGCGTTATCAGGACCGGGAGGCCACCGTGGTGGCGGCGATCCTAGCCGCCGCGCCCCAACGGGAATCCGTCGTAACGTGGGCCAGCGTGCATCGAGAAATCTTGGGCGGGGAGGCGTCCGCTTGGACGGTGATCCCCCTGCTCGGCGTCGAGCCCGCCGCCAATACCGCCATCGAACCGCTGCCCGACAGCAGCGTGCGGTTCAGCCGATTCGATCCCGACGTGAACCGCGGCCGCCAAGGCAGTGTGCTCACGCTAAACGCTCCGGCCGGCGATCTCGCCGCGGTGCGCGTGGAGGTGCTGCCGGATGAATCCGCGGGCGGTCGGGTCTCGGAACAGGATCTCGGAGTGTTCAATTTCCGACTCCAATTGAGTCTGCAGCGGGCGGGAGTCGGGGAACCGGTTGCGCTTGAAGTTGGGGGCGCCTACCCGGACCGGGATACCTGGAGTTATGACAACGCGTATCTCCAGACCTCCGTGCATGCGTTGTGGCGCTCCCGCCCGCAAGATGCGGAGGAAGCACAGGAAACGATCTGGCAACTGGCTGAGCCCGTGCAGCTGGCCGCAGGTGACCGTTTGATTGCGACAGTGTTGAGCAATGACGTGAGCCGCGTGCGGTTCAGTGTTTCGCCGGTGGGGTTGCGGCGCCCCGGTGAATCGCTGGCTCCCGCGATGGCGACTGCTGCGCAACGCCTGGAGACGCCCGCGACTTTGTCCGACGATGAGTGGGTTGCCCTTATTGAGGCCTACTTGGGCAGCGGCCGACAGGCGGACTATTATGCGGAGAGTTTGGTCGACCTGCGCGAGATCGTAGCGACTCGGGAGGGCTATGCTTTCACGATGGTGGCGGAAGCGGCTGAACCGCTGGTCACCCGCGTCTTGCCCCGCGGTGATTGGCAGGACGACTCGGGTGCAGTCGTGCAGCCGCACCCTCCGGCGTTTATGGTGAGCGAAGCGGCAGATCCCGACCGGCGGGCAACTCGGCTGGATCTCGCCGACTGGATTGCTTCGGCCGAAAACCCTCTCACGGCGCGGACATTTGTGAACCGACTTTGGCAGCAGTTCTTCGGCACCGGCCTATCCGCGGCCGTGGATGATCTTGGGATCCAGGGAGAGTATCCCAGCCACCCTGATTTGTTAGATTGGTTGGCGACTGAGTTCGTTGCTTCCGGCTGGGATGTGAAAGCGATGATCCGCCTCATCGTGGACTCGTCGACCTACCGGCAATCATCGCAACGCCGGCTCGATCTCGAAGAGGTAGATCCCGATAACCGGATGCTAGCCTACTTTCCGCCGCGTCGCTTGGAGGCCGAGTTTGTGCGCGATCAGGCGTTGCACGCCGCGGGTTTGCTCAACCGGGACATCGGCGGACCCAGCGCGCATCCGTATCAGCCATCCGAATATTACGAGTCGCTGAATTTCCCGTTGCGCAGATACCAAGCAGACGCCGGTGAGCTGCAGTATCGGCGCGGCCTCTACACCCATTGGCAGCGCACCTTCCTGCACCCGATGATGGCCAACTTCGACGCGCCCTCTCGCGAAGAATGCACGGCGGAACGCACCGTCTCCAATACGCCGCAACAGGCGCTCACCTTGCTCAATGATCCGACTTTCGTGGAAGCCGCCCGCGCCTTGGCGACCCGCACGTTGCGCGAGACGGGCGACCAGACTTTTGACCGGCAACTCGATGCCGCGTTCAAGCAGGTGCTCTCCCGCGCGCCGCAGCCCGCTGAAGTCACCGCGCTCCAAACCCTGCACGAGGCTCAGTTAGAAACCTACGCGGCGGCGCCCGACGCCGCGGTGGCCTTGGCCTCAATCGGCCAACTTCCCGTCGATGCTTCGGTGGATCCCGTCGCGCTGGCGGCTTGGACGCAGGTCGCCCGGGTGTTACTCAACCTCAACGAAGCCATCGTGCGCTACTAGACCCACTCCGTCATGATCACGCCTTCGGACCTCCAGTTTCTTCAGGATCAACAACGCTCGTGGTCGCGCCGCACGTTCTTGGGCAAGTCCGCGCAAGCGATCGGCACCCTGGCGTTGGGCTCTTTGATGAACCCGCGCTTACTGGCTGGGCCCGACCCCGCGCAACGCTGGCGGGGGATCCTGCCGTCGCCGCATTTTTACCCGCGCGCGAAGCGGGTGGTGCACCTCTGCATGGCCGGCGGGCCGTCGCACGTGGACCTCTTCGATCCGAAGCCCGAGCTTAATCGCCTCGACGGCCAACCCTTCCCAGAGTCGTTTACCGCCGGTCAGCAATTGGCGCAGTTGCAAGGCACGGAACTCTTGGCCCGGGGCTCGCCCGTCGGTTTTCGCCGTTGCGGGTTATCGGGTCAGTGGATCAGCGATTTGCTGCCTCATATCCAGACGATCGCCGATGATATTTGTATCGTGCGATCAATGCATACCGAGCAGATCAATCACGATCCTGCCCACGCCTTCATGAACGCGGGTTCGATCATCAAGGGCCGCCCCAGCATGGGTTCTTGGTTGATGTATGGACTCGGGAGCGAGGCGGAGAACCTCCCCGGTTATGTGGTCTTGGTGTCCAAGGAAAGCACCAGTGCCCAACCCATCTCGGCGCGCCAGTGGTCGGCGGGATTTTTGCCGAGTCGATTTCAAGGTATTCAGTTCCAGAGCAAGGGTGATCCCGTGCACTACGTGGGTAATCCGGACGGCGTCTGTCAGAGTACGCAGCGGCAGGTCATCGATGAGGTTGCCCGCCTCAACGGTCTGCATGCGGATGACTCGCTCGACCCCGAAATCGCCACGCGGGTCTCGCAATACGAACTCGCATTTAAGATGCAGACCAGTGTGCCGGAGCTGGCAGATATCAGCGAGGAGACGCCGGAGACGCTCGATCTCTATGGCATCAAAGAAGCCGGCGAGGGCACCTTCGCCTCGAATTGTTTGCTGGCGCGGCGGCTATTGGAGCGAGGCTCGCGGTTTGTGCAACTCTACCATCGTGGTTGGGACCATCATAACGCCATCGACTCCCGCATCGCTGCCGCTAGCCAGTCGGCCGATCAAGCTTCGGCGGCCCTCGTCAAAGATCTCAAACAGCGCGGCCTGCTTGAAGATACGTTGGTGATTTGGGGTGGTGAGTTTGGTCGCACGCCGATGGGGCAGGGCACCGGTCGCGATCACCACATCAATGCGTTTTCGATCTGGATGGCGGGTGGCGGTATTCGGCCCGGCGTGTCGTGGGGTTCTACGGATGAGTTGGGCTACCGTTATCTCGAAGATGGTCAGCAGGTCCACGTGCATGACCTGCACGCGACGATGTTGGCCTGTTTTGGCATCGACCACACCAAGCTCACTCATCGCTACCAAGGCCGCGACTTCCGCCTCACCGATGTGCATGGTCACGTGGTCCACGGTATCATGACCTGATGGGCCGATTGGAACTTTTTGCATGACTGACCTCACCCTGTTCATCGGTCGATTTCACCCCCTCGTGGTGCACGTGCCGATCGGCGTGTTGTTGCTGGTGGGCGTGGTAGAACTGATCGGTCGTTTCCGGCCGAACCTCCGGCTGCCAGACGGCGTGCGCACGGTGATCCTGATCGTCGCGGTGGTCAGCACACTGCTGGCGGCGGGCTGCGGTTGGTTGCTCGGACGCGATGGGGGTTACGACGAAGTCATCCTGGATCGGCACCGCATTCTGGGATTTGTGACGCTAGGTTTGACGGTCGGACTGCTGGTGGTGCGACGCTGGTATCAAGTCTATGGCGTGACATTGGTTTCGACGCTGATCGTGCTCATGTGGACGGGCCACAACGGTGGATCGATGACCCATGGCTCAGGTTATTTGGCCGAATACGCCCCACCGATCTTACGGCCCCTGCTGGGCGGAGGACCGCCCGGTCGACCCGCACCGGAGAGCCTAGCGCGGGCGGATGTCTTTCACGATGTGGTGCAGCCGGTGCTCAACGCGCGTTGTGTCGCTTGTCACGGTGACACGCGGATCGAAGGCGACCTGCGATTGGATTCCTTTGCGGCGATCATGGCGGGCGGAAAACACGGCGACGCGGTGATCGCCGGCGACCCGGCGGAAAGCCTGCTGCTGCAACGCCTTTACCTGCCCTTGGACGACAAGGAACACATGCCGCCCGCCGGCCGCCCGCAGCCCACCGATGCCGATATCGCCGTGCTGGAATGGTGGATCGCGAACGAAGCGCCCGAGCAGGGCAGCTTCCTCGCGCTCGCGCCAGACCCCGAGATTGTTGATGTCGTAGCGACTCAGCTGGGCCTGCCCCCCCCGGCCTTACCCGACCGGGCCACCGTGGTCGCGGCGGCACTGGTTTTAGAAAGACGCCTTGGAATCACGATTCGTCCGCTGTCGGCAGACGGACCCTGGCTCGCCGCGACGGCGCGGTTGCAGGGCGAGGAATTCGGCGACACCCAACTGGCCGAATTGGCCGAGATCGCCCCGGCGCTACGCCATCTCGATTTGGGCACTACGGCCGTGACCAATCGCGGACTCCAGCACCTCGCCCTCATGGCCGAGCTGCGCCGACTCCGCCTCGACGGGACCGCCATCACGGATGACGGCCTGATCGAACTCGTTTCCCTCAAACGTCTGACCTCCCTCAATCTGCACACCACCGCCATCACGGATGCTGGGGTGGCGCAACTCGTAGCATTGCAGCGCTTACGCCAACTCTACCTGTGGCAAACGTCAGCGACCCCCGCAGCGGTAGAAGCCCTAGCGACGAAGTTGGAAAACCGCCGCAAACTCGACCGCTACCGCACCCAAATCGCGACGAACCAACGCCTCATCGCCACCGAAACCTTCGCGTCAGATTTCGGCGCGTCGCTCTTCGAGACACCGACCCAAGAGCCAGAGTCATCCGACTACTGAACGGAGGAGATTTGAGCACGCGCCGCCTCTCCTTGGGAGGGATAGGCACGGTCCGGTCCGCAGCGGAGCAGCTCGGTTCTCTTTTTTACCTCCTGGGAAAAAGACAGCGTGGAGGCAGGATGGATTGGGTTACAGAGGACACGGAGTGAGCACCGCGTTTTGGGGAGAAACAAATTTCAGACGGCAGCTCAAATCAGCGGTGATTCAGAAATGAAGATACCGGAATAGACCCTCAGCTCTGTGCCCGCTGGGTCTCCTCGGTGAACGCGGTGACTTGGTTTGGAAACGAGATCGGAAGCCCTACGCAAGGGACGAACGCGCTGCGCGACCTACTCGCGACCCGTTCACATCAAGTTGAACAGGCGGGGGAGGGTTAGCGAAAGGGCGGGCCAGTAGGTGATGAGCAGCAACCCGACGACCATCGCGATGAAGAAGGGGATCATCGGGGGCACCACTTTCGCGATACTCGATTTACCCACGCTACAACTCACGAAGAGACAGGCGCCCACGGGTGGCGTGCACAGTCCGATGCAGAGGTTCGCAATCAGCACAATGCCGAACTGCACCGGATCCATGCCGAGCCCCACCACCACCGGCAGAAATATCGGAGTAAAAATCAGCACCGCCGGGGTCATGTCCATGAACGTGCCGACAACGAGCAGCAGCACGTTGATCAGGAGCAGGATGAGCAACGGGTTGCTGGAGAGCTCGAGTAGCGCAGCGCTCACCATCTGCGGCACGCGCTCCGATGCCAGCACCCAGCTCATCGCCTGACTCGTGCCGACCAACAGCATGACGACCGCCGTGGTTTTGGCGGCTTTAAGCAAAATCTCAGGTAGGCGTCCGGGAGAAATTTCCCGATAGACCACCACGCCCAAAACCAACGCGTAGGCGACCGCAATGGCCGACGCTTCGGTGGCCGAAAACACCCCGCCCAAGATGCCGCCCATCACGATGATAACGAGCAGCAGACTCGGCAATGCACCCCAAAACGCCGACCCGATTTGAGGGAGTTCGACGAGGGCGTTCGGACCACGGAGCGCGCCGTTGCGCAGAGTGAGCATGAGGCTCACTCCCATGATCAGCAGGCCGACGATGATGCCCGGCAGCACCCCGGCGAGGAACAGCGCTGCCACCGACACATTGCCCGCGACCACGGCGTAAACGATCATGATGTTGCTGGGGGGAATCAGCAGTCCGGTGGTGGCGGATGTCGCCGTCAACGCGACGGCGAACTCGCGCTTATAACCCTTGGCTTCCATCTCGGGAATGAGCGACCCACCGATGGAAGAAACCGCGGCGGCAGCGGACCCAGATACCGCGCCAAACATCATGCAGGTGAGGGTGTTCACATAGGCGAGACCACCGGGTAGCCGTCCCACCATGGCGTAGGCGAAATTGGTTAACCGTCGCGCCATGCCGCCTTCGCCCATGAGTCCACCCGCCAACACGAAGAAGGGAATCGCCAGTAGCGGGAAACTCGCGATGCCCGACGACATGCGTTGGGCCAAGACGTAGCCATTTGCCTCGCCGCCCAGGCTCACCAACGTACCTGCCGCCGCCAGTCCGATGCACACCGCCACCGGCGTGTTGAGCACCAGCAGACCTACGAACAGGACCAAGAGGATAAGCACTTCCACGGTCATAGGATCTCCTTGCCCGTCTGGTCTGCCGCGGCGGTCGTTCGCCCGGTGACCAAGTGCTCGATCGCAAATGCGATAATGAACATCCCACTGAGCGGCACGACGGTATTGAGGTAACCGACTTTCCAGCCCATCGCCGGAGTGACTTGCCCGGATCGCAGGGTTTCGATCACCAACATCGACCCGCCATAGACGAGGATGAAACCCGCGAAAATGATGACGGCCATTTCAGCGACGATGGCCGCCAGTCGTCGGGCGCGGGGATCAAGTTTGCCGACAAAATAATCCACCCCGAGATGGCCGCGCTCGCGAAACATCAACGCGCCGCCGAGCAAGGACACCCAGACCAGCGCATGGATGGCGAACTCCTCCGTCCACCGGCTTTGGGTGCCGACGACGTAGCGCGATACCACGCCCCACAACACATCGAGCGTGAGGGCGGCGAACAGCACGATGGTGATCCACTGCAACCCGACCACCACGTGGTTCCAAGCGCGGTGGCCCGGCGAGATTCCTCCGTTCGGTGGCGCACTCATTGCAGTTCCCGGATGCGGGCGGCGAGGTCTCCGATCGGGGTGCCTTCGAACTGCGCGTAGAGCGGTTTTGTCGCCGCGATGAAGGGCGCTTTGTCGGGATAGTAAATGGTCACGCCAGCGGCCTCCACGGCGGCTAGCGCCTCGATGGTTTTCTCCTGCCAAAGCGTGCGTTGGAAGCTGACAGATTCATTGGCGGCCTGCGTCACCCACTGCTGTTGGCGCGCCGAAAGCGAGACCCACACCACTTGGCTGAAGATGACCATATCGGGAATTCGCGTGTGCTCGTCCAACGAGTAGTGCTTGGCCACTTCGTAGTGGCGGCTGGAGAGGAGGGAAGGCGGATTGTTCTCCGCGCCATCGACCATGCGTTGTTGCAACGCGGTGTAGAGTTCGCCCCAAGGAATCGGCGTGGGCGCGCCGCCCAGCGTGGAGATCAGATCCATCGCCATCCGGCTTTGCAGGGTGCGAAATTTAAGCCCCTGCACATCTTCCGGCCTGAGGATCGGTCCATCGATGGAGTAGAAACTGCGGCTGCCGGAATCGTAGTAACACAATCCGTGAATGCCGACGGATTCGCCGGCCGCCAGCAGTTGGCGGCCGATCGAACTCTCCAGCACTTTCCAATAGTGGGCATCGTCGTAGAACAGGTAAGGCATCCCAAATACGGCCATTTCCGGCACAAAGCCCTCCATCGCGGCGGCGGAGGTTTTCACCATGGCGAGGGCACCGCGTTGGAGTTGGGCCACCGTCTCGGGTTCCGAGCCGAGTTGGCCGTTGGGGAAAATCTGAATTTCCATTTCGCCGCCGGAGAGTTCGTCCAACCGTTGCGCCATGAACGCCATTGCCGTGTGCACGGGGTGCGATTGATCCAAGGCATGGGCCAGCTTGAGCACGGTCCGGGATGCATCGCCGCTGCGGTGACTGGCCCGCTGCAAAAAGATGAAAGCCGTCGCGGCGAGCAGAGCGCCCAGCACTAAGCCGACTACTAAAAATGAAGTTTCCTTACGCATGACCAGAGAGAGGCAGAGGGGGGTAGAACTAAGATGGGGGCGCGCGTCTGCGGGGTGCGACCGAGATGAGGGGTAAATAAACTCGGGGTAAAGTTTCAGCAGGCTCCTTCAGAGGCTCAGCGTGGTAGGCCCTCCGGGATTCGAACCCGGAACCAAGGGATTATGAGTCCCCTGCTCTAACCATTGAGCTAAAGGCCCCCAACGGCCGCCATCATTTGAGGCTTTCGGTCATCGCGTCCAGTATGGAAATTCACCGGGGCGGGCGTCCTCGATGCGGCCATCAGATTCCGCGGCCGGGGGCTAGGCCTGAAAACGGTGATCTAACATTATGGCATGCTGGCTCAAGAATCGAGCTGAATGTCCCCAAACCGATCAGACTGACCTTCAAATTCGATCCGTGGTTGCCGCGACATTTGTAGAACAAAAGAGAGGCTACGGATTTGACCAACCACAAACTACAACGCCTGACCCCTTCCGGCTCCCTGACCCCTTCCGGCTCCCCCTCCCACGAGACAACAACAAATGATCCCGGGGAGTTGAGTCGATTTATATGAGGCTTAAGGAGCGCAACTCCGGCAGCAGTGCAAAACGCACACGCGATAGCACGCTGGTCGGTTCCTTCTCGCAAGACACGTTGTAACCTAGGTCTGGCTTTCTCGTTTGGATCGCTGGAGTGGAAGGTAACTTTCATGGCAAATGGACTCCCTAAGCGACGATCTCCATCAGCTTATCGTAGCTGTTGACCATGTCGTATTTGACTTGGTCGGAAGAGATCTTGGCGAAGAATTTTTTGGCGCAGGCGATTCGGGCTTTTTCTACTTCTCTGAGTTCGAGGGAGGACATGCTGCCTTTGGTTTCGGCGATGAAGTAGATGTGTTTCGTTTTGCCGTCTTCGAAGGCGATGGCCCAGTCGGGGTTGTAGTCACCAACAGGAGTCGGAATGGAAAAGCCGCGGGGGAGTTTGGCGTAAACGGTGACTTCGGTGCTGGTGTCGAGGTTCTCGGCAAAGGCGCGCTCGATTTTTGAGTCGGTGAAGACGTAGTCGTAAACGTGGTTCTTGGCCTTGAAGGCCTTACTGAAATCATCTTTTCCTTTCTCGCTGGTGAAGATGCTGGAGTCGTAGCGTTGATCGATCGGGTCGTAGGCCAGATGCTCGATGATCATGGTCGCTTTTTGCTCTTTGATCAGGCGGGAGGCTTTGGCGATGAAGTCTTCGGGGTTGTCTTTGAATTGGTTGAAAACGGGGAGCTCGAGACCTTTCAGAATTTCACCCACCGTGCGGCGAGTGAGTTGTGCGGATTCAGCGATTTCACCGATGAGATCATATTTTACGGACGATCGAATCGAGCCGGTGTCATAATCAGTTGCTTGTTCTTTGACGGTGAAGCCGCCGTGGTTCGCGACATCGTCGAGATCGAGTTCGTCACGCTGCTCACCCCGCTTGACGAGGAACTGTAGTTTACTGATCCGTAGCTCAGAGTTGAGGGTCTTGGTAGCTTTGCTGACGAGCTCCGCACCGTCGAATTCGACCGTGTAGGCGGCCTTGCGGTTGATCTTTCCCCATAGCTCCTGGAAAGCTTTCTTTTTGAAGTTATCGTTTAGGTGGTTCTCCTTGGTCTTTCGATTGTTGGTGATACCGGGGAGGGCTGCGTCGGAGTAAACGGCGTCGATTAGTTCAAGAATCGGGGCTGTATGCTCCTCAAGTTCTTTTGGCAGTTCAGCGATAGTCCCCTCGGCCTTGGCTTTGTGGTAGGTTTCGGTAATCGTGCCGTCGATATTTCTGTATCCGTTTTGAATTAGGTAAAAATCGATCTGCTTCGCCATCGTGACATCAACGGTGGTCTCGTTGCCTTCGACGTCTTTTAGAATTTTGCCGGTGAAGTATTTTTCATCCGCCTTTTGAGGCCTAGCTGACAGAGAATCGATGATGTCGGTTTGAAGACCTTTCACGAAGTCCTCGTAAGACTCGTTCGCGACGACGGTCAGGATGTTGGTTTGGTGCGCGGTGGCGGGGTTGTCCATGCGTTCACCGAGTTGGTTCACGCAAAGGCGCATGCCTCGGCCTACTTCCTGACGGCGGGAGATGGTGTTGTCGCTGTGCTTGAGCGTGCAGATGACAAAGACATTCGGGTTGTCCCAACCTTCGCGGAGGGCGGAGTGCGAGAAGATGAAACGAGTATCCTCCTCAAAGGAGAGGAGGCGTTCCTTGTGCTTGAGGATGAGGTCGTAGGCACTGACATCATCGGTGGTGCCAGCTCCTTCACCCCTCGCCCTCACCGTGGGGTCCGTGAGTTTGCCTTTCTTGTCGATCGAGAAGTAGCCGTTATGAGTTTTGGCGACCTCAATTTTCTTGAGGTAATTCTGGTAGGGAGAGTTCTCGAGCTCGAGAACCTCATTCAGTAGGTTCGTATATTCTTCCTCAAAGATCTGGGCATATTCGCCGAGCTGTTGGTCACCATTTTCGTCGTAAAGTCGGTATTTGGCGACTTGGTCGATGAAGAAGAGGCTGAGCACCTTGATGCCTTCTTGGTAGAGGCGCTGCTCCTTTTCGAAATGAGCACGGATAGTCTCGCGAATCTGGATACGACGCAGAGCAGCTTCAGTGATATCGCCGAAAACCTGTCCCGCAGAAATCACTTGGCCGTTGGTGAAGCTGACGGTGTCGTGGACGGCGTCGATGTCGGCAACGACGTAGCCGCTGTATTGTTCGAGCCCTTCAGAGAGTTCGTGAAGGTTGTCATTTTTTGAGATTTTACGGAGGACTCGCTTGATGCCGGAGTTGGTTTTGATTTCGAATTCGAGGCGCGCCACCGGGGCCTGCTTGGAGATGACAATACCTTCAAGGTAGAGGTAACTGTTGGTGCCGGTGAGCCCCTTCTGCGCAATACCGTGAACGGAGATTTTCTTGACCAGCTTCTGGTTATAGGCGTCGAGCGCATCGAGGCGGTGGATTTTATTGTGTTCGGTCCGGTGGGTGGCCGAGTAGCGAAGAACAAAGAGCGGCTTAAATCTTGCGAGAGAATCGGTGGTCTTTTTGCCTTCCATCTTCTGGGGCTCATCGAGAATCAAAATGGGGTGATTCGCGCTGAGGACATCTATGGGCTTCCGTGACTGGAAGTCGTCGAGTTCTTCATAGATGCGCCGGGCATCTTTGCCGGTGGCATTGAACGCCTGCACGTTGATGATCATCACATTGATCCCCGCGTCGGACGAAAAGCTCTCCAAGTTGTGGAGTTGCTTGGAATCGTAAGTAAAGAAGCGGGGGCGCTTTTGATAGTCTTGGAGGAAGTGTTCAGCCGTAATCTGCAGTGACTTTTGAACGCCCTCTCGAATGGCGATACTGGGGACAACGATGACGAATTTGCTCCAACCGAAACGACGATTTAGTTCGAACATCGATTTGATGTAGCAGTAGGTTTTTCCGGTGCCGGTCTCCATCTCGATGTCGAGGTTTAGGCCGGCGCTCTTGGTCGTTATGAGCTTGGCTGACTGAGGGAGATTCTGCTGTCGCTGGACCCGCTGGATATTAGCGAGAAGTGCCTCTGCTGAAATCTTTATTGGTGCGTTGCGAAACGCTTCTTCACCGTAGTCCAATTGAGCCTGCTTTCGGGCGGCGGGTAGCATGCCTGGATCGAGGAGGTAGCTAATCCCCTCAGCCTTGGGTTGGCCAGCAAAGCAGTCGGCGACGGCATCGACCGCGGCAGCCTGATAAGCTTTGTGCGTAAACTGAAGTTTCATGGTCGGGGGTCAGGCACGATGTAGGCCTGTTTGGGGTGACGTTCCATATCCGGATAGAGGTAGTCGAGAAGCCCCCCTTCGCGCATCGGCGTAAGGTGGTCCCGCTTTAAGCGGTCTACGCCTTTACGATCCAGCATCGCGCAAAGTTGGGTCGCACTCAAAGGGCCGATTCGACACAGGCCAGCAATCACCGCTCTCAACTCATCCGCCGGGGGCCGGGCTCCTAGGGCTGCAATCCTATCGCTCAACTCCGGAGGCAAAGACGCATGTTCGTTGGGTAAAGACGTATGCGCGGCAGGCAAAGACGTATGCGCGGCGGGTAAAGACGTATGCGCGGCAGCGGGAAAGGCCTGGCCGGCGACGTAGTAGGTTGCCGACCCTTTGCCCTTGGGCTCCAGCAGTTTGAGATCCCGGAGCACACGCAGATCATTGCTCGCGCTAAAAACCTCGCTGGTCGTGAGTTGCCGTAGGGTTTGATTGTCGATGGCCCCCTGCTCGCGCACGAAGATCAACGCGATCCGTTGGTTTTGATTCAGCGTATCGGGCATTCCTCGCAACCACTCCAAATCAGATTGCGACAAGAAATGGTGCAGCAACAGGCGGTTAATGAAAAAATTCTCCGCACGGTTGGACTCAAAGGTGGGAGGGCTAAATCCATGCTCTTTCATCAGGCGGCGCATGGTGCGGATACCGCTGCCCTTGGTCTCAGCCAAATTAGTTTCGTGGAAAACCGCCGCCAGCGTCGGATTACGAAGCTCCGATCCCGGCTCTCCGAGAGTGTCTTCGTTTTTCAGGGAAAATCCCGCATTCTTGATTTCGATTCGATTACTGTAACGAATGACCTGGGTGGGTTGATGCTCGCGGTAAGACCGGTGCATCAGGGCGTTGACGATTGCCTCCCGTAGCACCCGGGCGGGCAGTGTGGGGGTCTGAGCCTGCGATTCGCCTTCCGTGAGTTCAAATCCCTTGGGTAGATCGTCAATGACCGCCGATAACACCCGGTCCACCAACATCAAGAGGGGGCCTCGCATATCGATAGTAGATTCGAAGCGGCGGTCGGGATCACTGACCCACTCCTTGCCCGCCACGCGGATGTAATCGACTCGCACCATGGGCAGCTCCCGACGCAATGCCAGTCGCCCGCCAAAGAGCAGCAAGCCACTCAGCGTCGGCCGCCAGCGCTCCCCATCGCGACGGACCGCACCGAGGGCTTGAAACAGTTCATCATCACTGAAACTCAGTTCTTCGGCTTGCGGGTTCACCTTGCGGCGCAGGGTGCGGTAGTGCTCGAGGGCATCAGCATCGAGATCCGCCAGCATGGTCTGGGCCAGAATCGTGCGATCGTAGCTCTCGCCCTGCCGACTGCCGTAGAAAATCACCATGTCGTCATCCGTGCACCGTTGGTCCGTCGAGCCAATCCGACGCCACGCGCCCGCGGGCAGTCCCTGCTTGACGAAGAAGACGGGTTTGTCATTCGGAGCCCGTTCATCGATTTCGGCGATGATCACCGTGTGCCCCTGATACGATTCAACGGTCAGGCGGGGCCGTAACGGCACGTTGAACATCCCTTGGCAGCCGCTCGCAATATCCTGTTGGATCTTATCGGGATCACCGACGCCACAAACCTCATAGCCCCCAAACATATCACCTTCTCGCCGGGCGACCCCGAGCGCTACCCTCCCACCGCCTAAGCCCGGCTCATTGGCAAAAGCACAGACCGTTTCGAAAAACGACACCCCGAGCTCGTTACCGCGACAGGCCTTGGCCTCCAGCGACGGATGCTCGTCCAGCGCGTTCAATTCCTTGAGTAAATCAACAATCATCCGGGGATCAGATTGATTTCAGCTCAGTGTGCGGGCTGAGGGCTTTGAAAATCTGCTCGATATTAATCTTGATCGCATCGGTGGCGAAGGAGGCGTCGCGGAAGACGGCACGTAGCGGTTTGCGCTTGGCGAGTTCCTTGACGAAATCTTCGTCGAGTCCGGGATCGAAGCAGGCGGCGAGCGCGTTGCTATCGACGAAGAAGACGGTCTTGCCGGCGATGGTCTGCTTCTCGATGGGCAGGCCGAGATCGACGCCCCAATCGAGGAGGACCTGGAAGAGGAGGTCTTCGGGGCTGCGATCGGGCTTGATATTCTCCACCTGCATGCCGAGGCCGTCCTGGGTGATCTCATCCGGGCGGTAGAAGACATCCGTCATGTTCGAGGTGTCCACCTTCAGGACGCTGAAGCCGGTATCGAGGCGATCGAGCTTGGTAGTTACTTTCTCGTGCTTGTCGGACCCGGGGAGTTCGCCTTCGAGCTGAGCCTTAAGTTCGGCGCGGATTTTGGTGCCGGCGCGGCGGATACGTTCCTTGCCGATCTCGGCGATGGTTTTGTATCCGGCTTTAAAAGCGGTGCTCTTTTCGTCGCAGGCTTCGGGGAGCTGCACCATGATGTGGCGGCGATTGCCTCCGTCCTCAGCATTGAACTGCATGACAGCGTGGGCGGTGGTTGCGGAGCCTGAGAAGAAATCGAGGATGATTTCCTCTTCGTCCCCCTTGGTTGCCTGACGACAAAGACTGGACAGCATGTTAACAGGCTTGGGAAAGTCGAAGATCTTCTGGCCCATAAGCTCAGTCATTTCCCGAGTTCCTTCAGTAGTGTAGCCAAGTTTCTGGACGGAGGAAAAGCCGGTCACAGTGTCTTTGAGTTCGTTGACAAACCGCTTAATGCGTGGCCGTCCATCAGGTTTGTTTGGCCAAAGAATTCGTTTCTCTTCAATGAGTGTTGCGACCCGCGATTTTTCGTATGCCCAACCCCGTGAGGTATGGGGTGGGTAGGATAATTCCGTTTCAGGATTTACTATATCATAGTGTAGGTTTGGTCGGGCTTCTTTGTTCGCAAGGCCAGTCATGTTATCACTCATCCATGCACCGCGAGGGTCTTTGTCTGGGTTACTGTATTTGGTCAGATCTTTCTCAGTTCCAGTCATTTTGAAGCGGCTTTTTGCACAGACCAGAATGTATTCATGGTCGGTCGACAGACGGTGGAGATTGCGATTGTCAGCGACCTGTCGTCGCTTATTCGAAATCACTCCGATAATGCTGTCAGAGCCGACTACTTCGGCGCAAAGTTTTTGAAGGTTTGGAGCTTCGTGATCGTCAATCGAGATCAAGATTGCTCCGTCGTCTCGAAGTAAATTTCGTGCGATTTTCAAGCGTGAAAACATCATACTTAGCCAATCTGAGTGAAATCTCCCATTAGTCTCAGAGTTCGCGATGAGTCGGTTTCCTTCTCTATCAGTTTGATTAGACCTCTCGAAGTATTCTCCCGATTCCTCTTTGAAGTCGTCTTCGTAAACGAAGTCGTTCCCCGTGTTGTAGGGCGGGTCGATGTAGATCATCTTCACCTTGTTCAGGTAGGTCTCCTGAAGCAGCTTCAGCGCTTCCAGATTGTCCCCCTCGATGTAGAGATTCTTCGTCGTATCAAAATCCACGCTTTCCTCCCGGCAGGGCCGCAGCGTCTTCGCAATCGGCGCGTTCGCCGTGGCCAGTGCTTCGCGCTTTCCCGGCCAGTCTAAGCGGTAGCGTTCCTGAGGGCCTTCGACCAAATCAGCGGAGAGTTCCTGGCGGAGGAGGTCGAAGTCGATGGCGTTCTTCGACGTGCCGTCATCGGCCTTGGCCTCGGTGAGGCAGTTCGGGAACAGCGCGGCGAGCTTAGCGATGTTCTCGGCGGTGAGATCCTTGGAGTGGAGTTTGAGTTTTTCCATGGGAAGAGGAAGGATGGGAAATTTCAGAGAGTGAGGATGGCGCGACGCATGAAGGCGTCGAAGAGCGGGACGGTGAAATCGAGGTCACCATGCGTGGGACTGTAGATCATACCTTTATTGATGAGTTTGGCGCGGCGGGGACTGAGGCTACCGACTTTGATACCGAGCAGATCGGCGACATCACCGATGCGGTAGGGCCCGGTGCCAAGCTCGGCCATGGCACGGAGGAACTTCTTTTCACTCGGAGTGAGGCGGTCAAAGCGGACGCGGAAGAAGTTGTCATCGAGGCGCTGGAGCGTGTCCGCGGTGGCATTAGTAATGACATCGAGGGTGACCGGACTGGAGGGGGCGCGGTTCCAAGCTTGGTAGCCCCATTCCTGGAGAAAGTAGGGATAGCCCTGAGTGAGGGAGACGATCCGATCAAGGGCATCCTCTTGGATGTCGGCGCCTTCGTGGAGGATTGGATCCTTGATGGCCTTTTTGGCATCGTGTTCCCGGAGAGGGCCGATCTGAGGGAAGTTGAAGAGTCGTTCCGCATAGGACTTCGATTCGCCGGCGAGACGCGGGAGGACGGGTAGGCCGGCACCGATGAGCACCAAGGGGAGTTGGCGTTGCTGCATGCGGTGCATGCCCATGATGAGGGCACTGAGTTCGCCTTCGCTGAAGTATTGGACTTCGTCGATGAGGATGGCGATGGCAGTGCTCCGGTCTTGCGCGACCTCGGCGAGAGCGATGAGAAGGTCGGGAAGGTCGAGTTCGAGGTCTCCGCTGTCGGCGGTGCCGCCTTCGGGGTAAATATCGATGCCGATGGGGATGTCATCCACCTTGAGGGTGACGCTACCGACGAAGCTCTTGAGGACAGCGAGCGCGCGGCGGACCTTGGCCTTGGCTCCAGCAAGACGGTCGAGTTTGAGCAGAAGCGAACGGATGGCGGGAGCAAGTAGGGCGGGAAGGGATTTTCCTTCGTGCGCTTCTAGCTGGATGGTGTGGTAGCCTGACTCCTCGCAGATTTGCTCCATGCGGTTGAGCAGCACGGTTTTCCCGACACCTCGGAGCCCGGTCAGGAGGAGGCTTTTCTCAGAGCGCCCCTTGAGGATGCGAGCCAGCAGGATCTTGAATTGACTGAGAATCTCCTCACGTCCAACGAGTTCGGGAGGAGGAGAGCCGGCTCCGGGACTGAAGGGATTGTTAATGGGATCCATGGGGTAAATTGGTTTCTATCGATCTATTACCATTTATACCCCAAATCGAGTATATTTAGGTATAGATGGGTAGAATCTGGAAATGTCAGGGTGTCTGATCTCACGAGAGGAGGTTGAGCTCTGCTTTGAGGGTGTTGAGTTTCTGATTGAGGACGACGCGGCGGTTGAACTGCTTCTCACGGTTCACTTTGGCGCTAAGCAAGGAGATCTTGCGTTGCCGCAACTGATGCTGATCGCAGCGCTCGATGAGGACCGGCAGGGGTTCCGACTTGCGAGCAGCGAGCGGGAGGAGCGGCTGAAGGATGGCGGTGTAGAGTCGAGCGAGGTCGAGAGCGACGGGGAGCGGCTGGAGGGGGCGGGATTCCCGGGGAGCGAAGTCCGAGGTGAAACGGGCACCAACGACCCATTGTGATGAATCCGCTCCACTGGGGCGCTTGTAGGCGGCGCTGTAGGCGAGGTTCTGGTCGGCTGTCTCGATGGCCAAGAGCATGGGATGCGGGATGGTTTTATCGAGTAAGTCGAGGAGGTCGGGATGAAGTTCGGTGCCCTTGAGAGTAAGGAGGAATATCTGAATTTCAGGGACCTGGGGAGTGGCGGGAATCTTGACCGTTTCTGGAGAGAGCTTGGCATGCCAGCGGATCTGCTGGATCTGCTGCGTGAGCAGGTTTTTGAGCCGGTTGGGCGGGCGCGCCTTTTCCAGAATTCGGGTCTTGGGAACCACCCGGTTGACAATCGTGTTGGCAGGAAAGTCGAACATGCTGAATCAACTGGGGTTCTGAACGACGAGGAAGGCGATGAGTTCGAAGTCATCGAGGCCCTTGATGGAATCGACCAGCGCGGTGGTCGCTCCGGGCGTGAACAGACTTTCGATATCCCCCTCTTCCTTGGCCTCCACCATCGAACGAATCGCCTGATCGAGGAGGTCGGAGTAGTGGCCCATTTCACGGCCATCTTTGGTGACTGAATTGAAGGCTTTGCAAAGGGAGGCAATGGGAGCCGAGCGGCCTTTGCTCGCGACGCGGGCTAAATCGAGGAGACGCTTGGGTTCGGTATGCTGAATGAGCACGTCTCCATCCGCTCCGATGTAGACCAAGTAATAGGGATGCAGGCGATTGAGTTTATCGACATTGATGCCGCTCTCGCGATTACGGAGGGCAAAGATA
>Ga0208414_1001419_pt1 | contig 18261 bp, 11 predicted proteins | sample AntAceMetag02UKE_FD_184770 | JGI IMG/M metagenome (GOLD analysis project Ga0208414, IMG submission 184770) | Saline lake microbial communities from Ace Lake, Antarctica - Antarctic Ace Lake Metagenome 02UKE (SPAdes) (version 2) | ecosystem: Environmental > Aquatic > Non-marine Saline and... | reverse complement strand
AGTTATGCGTCATAGACAGAGCGGTCGCCAACTCAATAGAAATAGTTCGCACCGACAAGCCATGTTCCGCAATATGACTACGTCATTAGTGGAGCACGAGATAATTAGAACCACACTCATAAAGGCCAAAGAGCTTCGCTCGGTTGCTGAGCCTTTAATAACGCTAGCTAAGCAAGATAGTGTAGCGAACCGTCGTTTGGTGTTTGCTCGTACTGGCAGTAAAGCAACTGTTGGTAAACTGTTCAGCGAACTAGGCCCGCGCTATGCAAATCGCCCAGGCGGCTATATTCGCATACTCAAATGTGCAGATAGAACTGGCGATAAGGCACCTATGGCCTATGTCGAGTTAGTTGATCGTCCTCGTCGTACTGAAGACGCTGCTGACCAGTAAGCTTTGAGCAGTTATAAAACAAAAAAGCCGAGTTTACTCGGCTTTTTTGTCTCTGTTGGTTCAACGTATAATGCAGAGCTTAACTTAGGGATTCTTTTAAGGAATCATAGCCTTAGTATAATTAGGCTTATTATTAAGCTGTTGATCAAGACTCAGATTTTCGGCAGCCAAAACTCCGCTTTTCCTCAACTGTTTGCTCACTTTAGGCCCATTTTAGACTCTAACTAGGAATTTACATGACCAATTCATTTCATCCACCTCTTAGAACCCTTATGGGCCCGGGCCCTTCAGATGTTAACCCTAGAATACTTGAGGCGCTTTCCCGTCCGACTATAGGTCATTTGGATCCGCAATTTATTCATTTAATGGATGAGATAAAAGAATTGCTGCAATACGTTTTTCAAACTACTAACGAACTCACACTGCCAGTGTCTGCTCCGGGATCAGCGGGCATGGAAACTGTTTTCGTTAACCTTCTGGAGCCAGGGGATAAAGTCGTGATCTGCCAGAATGGAGTTTTTGGCGGGCGTATGAAAGAAAACGCGATACGCTGCGGTGCGATACCTGTAATGATTGAGGACGAGTGGGGTAAAACCATCGATTGTAACAAAGTTGAAGAGACGCTTAAAAAGAACCCAGACGCTAAGGCTGTGGCATTCGTGCACGCAGAAACATCCACCGGGGCTCGAAGCGATGTGGAACTCCTATGCGGGCTCGCCCAGAAATATGGTTGTCTCTCGATCGTAGACTCAGTCACCGGATTGGTGGGTATAGAGTTGTATGTTGATAAGTGGGGAATAGATGCCATTTATTCAGGTACACAAAAATGCCTTTCCTGCGTGCCGGGGTTATCACCGGTAAGTTTTTCAGATCAGGCAGCTGAGGTTATTCGTCAACGCAAAACTCAGGTTCAGAGCTGGTTTTTAGATTTAAACCTAGTAATGGGTTATTGGGGTGGGGCTTCTAAGCGGGCTTATCATCATACAGCGCCGGTAAACTCCTTGTATGCCCTTCATGAATCGTTGGTTATAGTAAAAGAAGAGGGTCTTGAAAACTCTTGGGCGCGGCACGCGCGAAACCACGTGGCTTTTGCTGCAGGTATCAAGGCGCTAGGGCTTGGCTTTGTGGTTGATGAAGAATTTAGGCTGCCACAGCTCAATACAGTGTCGTTTCCGCCAACGATTGATGATGCAGCACTACGAAAAGCATTACTAACTGACTACGATTTAGAGATCGGGTCTGGTTTGGGCGCTCTTGCCGGCAAGGTATGGCGAATTGGTCTTATGGGGTTTGCAAGTAATCAGCGCAATGTGTTGTTTAGCCTCTCGGCACTTGCCAATGTTCTCTCCAGTCTCGGTCATTCTTGTGACGCAAGCTCGGCAGTGGCTGCGGCTAAGGCTTCCTATGAGAATGCCTAAATCGTTTCCAAGCTGCGTAGCCTCTAGCTCGTTTGCTCTGCAGTGACTGCGCAGGGCTGTTAGTGCCGGATCTAAATATGAACTAACCTACTTTGCGGGACCACGCAGAGCTAGCATTGCTTTGTGGGATTGTGGGTCTTCTTTTTTGTTCTTACCGGTATCTTCGGCTGTTTTAGGCCCTGTGTTCTTGAAAGAAATGCGTGTACTTCGTGCGCGGCTGTCGCTCCCAATTTTTATAATTATGGATAAGCATCGCGAGGCACTTTAAATTGGAAACTTATTTTGCTTGAGGGTCTCACTAATATGACGATGCCTTCTTGCCTTCTTGCCTTCTTGCCTTCTTGCCTCCTTGCCTTCGCACCGTTAAGTATCGGCGCAGGTTTTGCGTCGGTGCTTAACCCAACAGTGCCTTTTTTGTAGCAATTATTGCGTTTGTGTTTTGGTCGCAGAGAATGACGTTAACGTTGGTATTGGGCTTAATTGTGGGATTTATTGGCGTCTTTGTTCTTGTGTTTGTTCCTAGCAGTGACTCACTGCTAGCTTCAAATGGAAAGGCTATCAGGGCCGGCATAATTGCTGCGATGTTCTATGGCACCTAGGAGAATATAACAGCCAACAAGCTGCAAGGAATTAGCGGGCTGTCCGTTACAGTGGGAACCCTATTTTGTGCGAGTGTTTGCTTGGCGCCATTTGCGGTTTATTCCGTGCCTCAGTCAATGCCTCCCGCTTCGATATGGTTTAGCTTGATAGCGTTGGGGGGTAATGTGCGCAGGTGTTGCGTATTTGATGTTTTATAGACTCATAGTGCGAATTGGTTTTCATAAGGCGATAACATCTACGTTTATGATTTCTCTGTTTAGTATTGTCTGGGGAGCCTTATTCCTAGGGGAAACTATTACCAGCCTTAAGGCCGTAGGTTGTATTTTGCATCCTTTTGATGCAGCTATGACGTCGGGGGGTTTATATCTCGCTTTAAGGTGGCTTAGGATAAGGCTTATCGTCTGCCTAACCGCGCTAAAAGCATTTCAATTTTGTAACTGAGCAGTATTACCGAACACGCTAACGAGCAAATTGTACGCTATATAAATTCCTGATACAGTTATCGAAGTTAACGTTAACACCGGTTGTTGCTAGGTCGTCCGGCTTTTTAATAGAACATTAAAACCATACGCTTATGGTTTTTGTTATAAGCGCCCTCATTGAGAAAAATCTATGTCTGCTAATACAGCTTTTATTCCACAACAACCTGAAAAAGCGCCGCAGAACGAATTGCTAAACGGGCTTCGTGTTGATTTGCAGCCGCCTCCATTCGCCGAGGTGCACGAAGGCGCGGATTACAGCAGTACAACAGTAACGGTAGAGCTAAACGATTCTTTGCGAGTTAAAGGCAAGCTCCTGTCGTTCGATACCTCATCAGAGGTGATCAGTGTGATGGAGAATCGTGCGGCGGTAGCGACGGTAATGGACATGAGTTCAATCAAGTTTATGCGCTTAGAAAAACCCTACCAACTTATTTTGTCTTCTGGGTCGGGCACTCCAGAATCCGGTCACGAAGGAATTGATGTCGAATCTGATTCTCGGTCTTTTGAAGTATATTTTAAAGATCGTACAGAGATAACCGGTAAGACCTATGGGTCTCGGACAGATAAAAATGGCATACATTTGTATGAGCAAACAAAAGTAGGCCGAAAATGGCGTTACTGCACTCATTTATTTGTATCAAAAATGGCAATACAGAATCACATTATCGGCGGTCAGATCGGCGACATGTTGGTTCAAGACAAGCAAATATCTCAAGACGTGTTGGAGATCGCTCTACAGGACCAGCAGGTCGAGCGCTCCCGCCTCATTGGTGACTATCTTATCAATCAAAAGATCGTTGATGCTGATGAGTTAGAAAATGCGCTGTCCAGGCAAAAAAACATGCCTAATTTAAAGCTCGGTGAGATCTTAATTAGCGAAGATCTGGTTACCGAGTCTCAGCTTCAAGAAGCTCTTAAAGAACAAAAGAAGAAACGTAAAAGCGCCCTAGGTCAGATTTTGGTCGCGAAAGGCGTGATCGCAAATAGCGAAATTCAACAATGTCTTGCTAAAAAGCTAGGTATCCCGTTTGTTAATCTGCGCGAATTTATTGTCGAGCCGGATGTCATTCGGTTGCTGACGGCTGCAATTGCTTTTAAGCTTAAGGTAGTTCCTCTATACGTTTTTGAAGGGAAAATCGTAGTCGCCATCGAAAACCCAATGGATTGGCAAATTACTGACGCTTTAAGTTTTAACGTTAACAAGTATGTAGAGCCAGTAATGGCATCCCCGGAAGATATTAATTGGGCGTTACAGTTTTATTACTCATCCGAAGACATACAGTCGACAATATCAGATTTTGATGAAAACGACGGTGAAGGTGACGGCGAAGATGAGTCATACGATGCAACCATTTTTACGGCAGCTGAAACAGCTCAGGTCACCGATAATGTCGTTGTAAGAATTGTTAATAAAATTGTCGAAGATGCCTACCGTCAAAAGGTTTCTGACATTCATATTGAGCCGGGGTTGGGTAAGCAAAAAGTAGTTGTCCGATTCAGAAAAGATGGTGTTTTATCTACTTACTATAAGTTTCCTACCAAATACCGAGCGGTTTTTGTATCGCGTATCAAGGTAATGGCTCACCTAGACATTTCGAACAAGAACAAGCCTCAAGACGGTAAGATTGACTTTCGGCATTTCGCACCAATTGACGTGGAGCTTCGTGTTGCAACAATTCCCACAGCTGGTGGTATTGAAGACGTTGTTATTCGTCTGCTTAGCGGCGGTAAATGCATGCCGGTTAATGCGATTGGGTTAAGCAGCAAGAATTTGGACATGCTATTGGATGGCATTTCCAGACCTCATGGACTTTTTATTGTTTGCGGACCTACTGGCTCTGGTAAGAGTACAACGCTTCATTCCGTCTTAAATTATCTTAACAATAATGAGCGTAAAATATGGACTGCTGAAGACCCAGTAGAAATAACTCAGCCTGGGCTTCGTCAGGTAGAAGTTAATGAAAAAGTTGGAATGACTTTTTCTGGCGCCATGCGAGCATTTCTGCGAGCGGATCCTGACATCATAATGGTCGGTGAGATGCGTGATCAAGAAACTGCGAAGACTGCCATTGAAGCGTCATTAACCGGCCACTTAGTATTATCCACACTGCATACTAACAGCGCATCAGAAAGCATAGTGCGGCTGCTGGATATGGGAATGGATCCATTTAACTTTGCCGACTCGATTGTGGGGATTTTATCTCAGAGGCTCACAAGAACTCTTTGCACTTCTTGTAAAAAGCCTTATGTTCCAGATCAGCGCGAACTGGAATTTTTGGCAGTGGAGTATTGCCGAGAAGCTGTTCCCGATGGGTCAAGGTCAGATCCTGAGGATGAAGACGTGTTTAAGCAAATCGAAGACTGGAGGCGAGATTTTACTCAAAAAGGTGAGTTTACATTGTACAAAGCACCGGGCTGTCTAATTTGTCTTGATACCGGTTATAGAGGTCGAATGGGTGTTCATGAATTGCTGATGAGTACTCCCGAGGTAAAAAAGATGATTCTGCGGAAAGCGCCGGCTGCTGAAATCCACTTCGAGGGTATTAAGAGCGGCATGCGTACTCGTAAACAAGATGGCATAGAAAAGATACTCATGGGCTACACTGACTTTTCTCAAATCAGAACGCTATAAGGTCGGCGCCAATTTTATGACATGCCTTGGTAGTGCAGCTTAGTGTCAGGTGTCATAACTACGAACTGCAGTTAACAACAGCTGAAAGTAGCTGCCAGTAATTACAATAAAAAACCCGGTAGCTGTTAAGCGGCCGGGTTTTTTATTGATAGTAAATCAATTTGTTTTAGTGTGCGCCACCGTAGCTAGATTCAACCCCTGGCAACGCCATGGCGGTAAGCTTCGATCCAGTTTGCAGTATGATGTACTGATGGCCGTCGTGAACCCACGTACTCATTCCATAACGGCTTCTCGCTGGCACTTCTACTTCGGCCATAACGTCGCCACTGGCTTTATCAATAGAATACAGTACCGGCGTACCATCTGTTCTAACATCAGAGTAGATCAACATTTCTGAAGTAATAGTCATAGGCACTAAATTTCCAGTGCCGGTATTGCCAATATCAATACCTTCTAGGGCCGGGTTGTTTTTCACTCTTGCTGGAGTCTCGCCAGTGGGAATTACCCAGGCGTGCTCGCCAGTGTTCATATCAATCGCGGTGATGCGGCTATAAGGCGGCTTCCAAATAGGAATGCCGGCAGGGTGTCGAACCACTCCCGCACTTGGGCCGTTGGCATAGCGAGAGAAAGTCGACCCTGTAGGCGCACTGTACTGCAAATCGGCTTCTTCACCTGGCACCAATTGTATTGGACTACAGCTGGAGCGTGAGGAGACGTAGAGATAACCAGATACGGGATCGGCAACCGGTGGCGCTGTAATATTGGCGCCGCCTCCGCCGCCTGGGCAAAACAATGAGGCTCTTTTCCCAAGCGCATTACCACGTTGAATCGCTGGGTTAAATAACGGTCCCATCTCAAATTCTGCCAAAGCTTCAATGGCCTGTTGGCGCAATTCAGGAGTCCAATCAACTAGGTCATCTAAGGCAATGCCCTGAATGTCAAAAGGTGCTGGCTTAGTAGGGAACGGCTGAGTAGGGGCCAGTTTTTCACCCGGTACAATTGACTGTGGAACCGGGCGATCAACGATGGGCCATAGCGGCTCACCCGTTAAACGGTTAAATGCATAAATGAAACTTTGTTTGGTTACCTGTGCGACTGCCGGTACCTTGCCTTGCCCAGGTAATTCCAAGTCCAATAAAATCGGTGCGGTTGGATTGTCGTAGTTCCAGATATCGTGCTTAACAGTTTGAAAATGCCAGCGCCTTTCGCCAGTGCTTGCGTCGAGGGCGATTAAGCTTGTGCCGAAAAGGTTATCACCGGGACGAAAACCACCGTAGTAGTCGATGGTCGCTCCGTTGGTCGGAATGTAGACGATATTATTCTCTACATCGGCTGATATGGGGGCCCATGAAGAAACGTCACCGGTCCACTCCCAAGCGTCGTTTTCCCAGGTTTCATGGCCGTATTCGCCAGGTTTAGGAATCACGTTGAATTTCCAGCGCAGTTCGCCGCTTCTTGCGTCGTAAGCTAAGATGTCACCGGGTATGTTTTCAATCCTAGATTGGTGATAGCCCTGTTCTGCGGAGTTGCCCACAATTACGACATCGTTGACGACGATCGGTGGTGAGGATCCAGTAATATAGCCGGTCTCTAAAGGAATGCCCTTATAGGGATCATAGGGATGACCTAGGTCCGCCAACAGGTCGACAACGCCGGTTTCAGGAAAGCCATCTATGGGCACTGGCTGACCAAAACCTTCTAAGGGGGATCCAGTCTTAGCGTCTAAAGCCGTTAGAAAAAACCCTGGGGTAATCATGTAGATTACACCTTTGCCATCGATTTCCGCATAGCCAATGCCTTTGCCGTAGTCGGCGCGCATTGAATACTCCCAGCGCTCGGTATTCGGAAGTCGATAGCTCCAAATGGTCTCTCCTGATTTAGGGTCTATCGCAACCACGTGCCGACGCGCACCAGCGACGGTGTATAAGGTGCCGTTGATATAGCTCGGGGTAGAACGTCCGCTGATAGCTCCGAGGCTCGCGCCATCCCATTCCCATGCCACTTCAAGATCAGTAAAGTTATCTACTGTTATTTCGTGAGCGGGGGAATATCGAGTGTGCGCGAAGTCGTTACCCAGAGTGGTCCATTCCACTGTGTCTTGGTCTTGGGCCTGCAAAATGCTTGGGCAAAACAGCAGGATTCCAAGGAGTAAGGGCTTCTTAAAGCGTTTAAAGCTCTCTGATCTTATTGTCATCTATCGCCTCTCTATTATTATTGGTTTAATTTGAGTCAACGAGCGTGGCTTGATGCCGCCGCCATCAATGGCTAGTGGTAAAAATATTATCTAATCAATAACTTAGGATCCTTTCTGGTACATTTGGTTTTAGCCAGACTCATCCTAGAGGCTACCTCAAGCCTGTTCCTTTGTCTATTCTCAAACCCGTGAGGTGATGGCAAAGAAAGGCGAATCGATTAGTGTTGGCTGAGCCAAATTAGCTAGAAAATAGGAGAGAAAAAAGCGCCTCTTCTTGCAACGGGTCGCTTTAAATTAATGAGGCTGGTAATCGGATCTAAGAACTATTCTTCATGGTCAAAGAAATGTTGCTTACAATGAGGATCTAGTTTGAGTGCTGTGCTGTAGAGTGTAATAGCGCTTTAGGCACAAAAAAACCTGCTACTTAACAATAAGTAGCAGGTTTTTTTGCTTAAATTTTATCAGGCTGGCTTTGGCTGGTTGTCCAAAAACTCAGAATTAACATGGGCCAAATACCAACGTGAACCATCATGTCAGCGGTATTAAATATATAGTTCCAGTAGGGGATGTGCTGAATGTCGATGAAATCAATTACGCTGCCGTAGACTAGTCTGTCTAAAATATTAGAGGCGCCGCCGCCAACAATAAAGCCAAAACAAATATATTCATACCGCTGGATTGTTTTGCTAAGAGCCAGGTAGGTTACGACAGCGCCTAGCAGACTTAGGCTAATTAGCGCGAAAACTCCCCCAGAACCTTGAAACATGCCAAACACACCGCCAAAATTCCTGATGTGAGTAAAGTGAATAAGGCTGTTGATTACTAACGTGGTGTTTTGCTGAATATTGTTATCGATCCAATAGCCAATCGCTTGCGAGACCAAAAGAACGCATATAGCGATCGTGCTAAAAATGGCGATGTTGCTTGTTTTGCTACTCACTTTCCATCCTCTATTTGATGGCGTAAAAAGAATCCTTGTCCTATCAGGTTGTTCGTTAGCTCATAGGGCTATCGGCATATTGGATAATCGTGGGTTTAAAGTCGTCGTTATACTGCACAATACTGTGAGCGCAGTTATGCATAGTAGGGGGTGCCCAGAGTTCCTCCAGCGGGCGCTCTTGAGCATGGCAAAGCACTGACTTAATTAATGCGCCGTGGCTTACTATTGCGATTTTTTTGCCTAGAGCAGCTTTGCCGATTTCTTGAATTTGAAGTACGGCACGGCTTTGTAATTCAAGGAATGTTTCTGCGCCTTTCACAGCAAACAAATGCGGTTGTTGCCAGAAATGCTGGTAAGACTCAGGATCTTCCTTTTCAATCTCATCATAAAGAACGCCTTCCCAAGGCCCCAGGAATATCTCTCTAAAGCTATCAAGGTAAATTATTTTTTGATGCAGTTCGGGCCGGTCTGCGAAAGCGTGTTCTGCAGTTTGTCGAGTTCGGACACTACTGCTGCAATACACGTGGTCAAAACTAATATCACTGATTTTCTCGCCGAGAGTTTTAGCCTGCTGTATGCCTAGTTCGGTTAAAACTGATTCACTCTGTCCTTGAGATCGCCGCTGTTCATTCCAATTGGTTTGCCCGTGCCTGATTAAATGCAATTCCATCGTAGTTAATTCTCGTTTAAAGAGTTAGTTATCGTCTAAGGTGTAAGCTTTCGTTTAGGAGTAATCTCAGCTTCGAATAAATCCGAGCGTGTTCTAGCCACAGCATCTAGCCATCCGCTGTAGCTCTTTTCTCGCCATTCATAATCCTTGCGGGCTGAGAAGCCTTTCTCCAGTTGCCAATTTTCTGCGATGGCATCCAGAGATTCAAAAATCCCCACTTTAAGTCCTGCCGCATAGGCCGCGCCAAGTGCAGTTGTTTCGATTATCTTTGGACGGTGAACTACGCAATCAAGCACATCAGCCAAGGTTTGCAAAAAATAGTTATTGGCGACCATGCCGCCATCGACTCTCAGCCGAGCGAGATCTGCGCCATCGGCACAAATGGCTAAAATAAGGTCTTTAGTTTGGTAGCAAACCGACATTAATCCTGCTGTGACTATCTCCTTTACGCCGGTGTCACGAGTCATTCCAAACAAGGCCCCTCGCGCATCGGGGTCCCAGTAAGGCGCACCTAGTCCAGTAAAGGCAGGCACCAAGTAAACGCTCAAGTCACCTTGGCACGCCATTGCAAGTGCTTCAGATTCGCTGGCGTCTTTGATCAAGCCAATGCCGTCCCTTAGCCACTGCATAGTGGCGCCAGCCATAAATATGCTGCCTTCCATTGCATAAGTCGTTTTACCGTCCAAGCGATATGCCACTGTAGTTAGCAGGCGGTTGCTTGATTGGATGGCTTCTTCACCGGTGTTTAGCAGGACAAAACAACCAGTGCCATAGGTGCTTTTGGCCATGCCTGATTCAAAACAACATTGCCCAAAAGCCGCAGCTTGCTGGTCGCCCATTACTCCGGTAATAGGGATTTCGCTACCTAGCCATGAGGCATCACATTTACCATAATCGTCAGAGCAATCCTTAACTTGTGGCAACATGCTTATTGGGATGTCAAATAATTCAAGAAGCTCACTATCCCATTGCTGGGTGTGAATGTTAAACAACATGGTTCTCGATGCATTCGTTGCATCGGTGTAGTGGTGTTTGCCTTTGGTAAGATTCCAGAGTAAGAAGCTATCAACCGTGCCAAAAGCGAGATCGCCCTGATCTGCTTTTTGTCTAGCCCCTGGAACATTTTCTAAGATCCAGCGCAGCTTGGTGGCAGAAAAATAGGAGTCAATAAGCAGGCCGGTTTTTTCCTGTACCAGAGCCGAAAAGCCGCCATTTTTCAGCTCTGCGCAGTAGTCACTCGTGCGGCGATCCTGCCATACAATCGCATTGGCGATAGCCAGACCGGTCTTTTTGTCCCAAACTATTGTGGTTTCGCGCTGATTGGTAATGCCTATGCAGCTGATAGCACTCGCTTTTAGCTTGGCCGATTTTAGTGCGGCAATGCAGCTTTCTAGAGTCGTTCGCCAGATATCGCTGGGGTCATGTTCAACCCAGCCATTATTTGGGAAATGCTGAGTAAATTCTTGCTGGGCGCGGCTAACAATATTGCCTCGATTGTCAAACACCAACGCGCGGCTGCTAGTAGTACCTTGATCTATTGCGAGTATATATCTGCTCATTAGGTCTTTTCATGTACGCCGCGTAGTTGAGAAAAAACCAGATTGTTTAAATCGATGGTCCGCTGAGACAACAATTTTCGGTGCTGGCTATGTCCGGCATGTTACACTAACTATTCTATTCGTGCTGTCCGCTAAAGGTAATTGACTGCTGTGCACCAATCTGGTTCTAGTCCTAGTTCTATTCATGATGTCCTAGTTATAGGTGGGGGAATTAACGGTACCGGAATCGCCGCCGATGCCGCTGGCCGTGGTTTGGATGTGGTTCTGTGTGAGAAATCAGATCTCGCCGGTGGCACATCAGCGTGGAGTACTAAGTTAATCCATGGTGGGCTTCGCTATCTTGAGTTTTACGAATTCGGTTTGGTTCGCAAAGCTTTGCAGGAGCGCGAAGTATTGACTAAGGCTGCGAGGCACATCATCCGGCCAATGCCTTTTCAAATCCCACTGCTAACTAATTCTCGCCATCCTTTGCTTGTCAGGGCCGGTTTGTTTCTTTATGACAACTTAGCTCGTCGCCGAATTTTTAAGGGTTCTAGGACCGTTAGATACGACAATGATGGAGTGTTAAATGGCTCGATAAAAAAAGGCTTCGAATATTGGGATGCTCAGGTAGACGATAGTCGGCTGGTGGTAAGCAATGCTCTGCAAGCTAAGTCTAAAGGCGCATCTATATTTACTCGCGCCGAATGTATCGCACTAAGATCGGACGAGCTGAGCTGGATTGCTACTTTTCACAACAGCTTGACCGACAGCCAATCTGAAATACGCGCCAAGACCATAGTCAATGCTTCAGGGCCATGGGTCAGCTCGCTTCTTAATAAGCTAATACCCGAAAAATCTGCCAATGAACTCAGATTAGTAAAGGGCAGTCATGTTGTTGTTCCTAAGATATACGAAGGGGATAGTGCCTACATGTTGCAGCACCACGACGGGCGTGTAGTTTTTGTTATCCCTTATGAAGGCAAGTATTCATTGATAGGGACTACGGAGGAAGACTTTACGGGCAATTTGGACAAGCCCGAAATCTCAAATGACGAAATCAATTATCTGCTTTCTATTGTCAATTCGTACTTTAAAAAGGCGGTTTTGAAATCTGACGTGGTGTACACCTATGCCGGTGTCCGACCGTTAATGGAAGAAGAAGGCAAGGCGGCGAGCAAAGTTTCTCGAGATTATCATCTCGAATATGAAAAGGAGCCTTACCCCATTTTATCTGTATACGGGGGGAAAGTAACTACGTACAGAGTGCTGGCAGAGACTGCGGTTAACAAGCTCGGTGATGTGTTTAAAAAAATGCCGGGTGGCTGGACTAAAAGTGCGACTCTTCCTGGCGGTGACTTCGATGTTCATGAACACCTTTTTAAAGATCTGGCGACCCGCTACAGCTGGCTAGGGCCTGATCTGATTCGGCGTTGGCAGTATAGCTATGGCTCCTTAAGTTTTGATGTTGTAGGATCTGCCACCAGTATGGGTGATATGGGAGTGCTCTTTGGTCACAACCTTTATCAGAAAGAAGTCGACTATTTGTGTCGCGAAGAATGGGCAAAAACCGCCGATGATATATTGTGGCGACGTTCAAAGTTAGGTTATTTCTTTAATAAAAAAGAGATAAACTCCTTGGATAATTATATTAGACAGTCTTATCCGGCGAGCTAAGTCTCAGGAAAATTGATGTTAGAGTTACGATCGGTTTCTAGCCGAGTAGAAGGCGATATTTTTGTAGATGACGTGAGCTTGAGCCTTGACCGGGGCTCCATAAATATTTTGCTTGGGCCTACCTTGGCAGGCAAGACGTCACTTATGCGTTTAATGGCAGGATTGGACAAGCCCGATAGCGGTGAAATCTTATTCGATGGTGAATCTATCGTTGGTGTGCCGGTGCAAAAACGCAACTTGGCAATGGTTTATCAACAGTTCATTAACTACCCCAATCTGACTGTTTTCGAAAATATTGCGTCGCCATTGCGCGTCGCTAAATTGGGCTCTGATGAGATTAAAAAAAGAGTAGGCGAAGCATCAGAATTGCTTGCGCTATCTCCGTTCCTGAATCGAAATCCGAGTGAGCTTTCTGGGGGTCAACAGCAGCGCGTGGCCTTGGCGAGAGCCATAGTAAAACGTGCAGATTTAGTCTTACTAGATGAACCTCTAGCCAACCTTGATTATAAACTACGCGAAGAGTTGCGAAGCGAACTGCCTAGTCTTTTCGCAGAGTTAGGCGCGATCTTGGTCTATGCCACAACAGAGCCTGGAGAAGCCTTGGTTTTAGGTGGCTACACAGCTTGCTTGCACCAAGGTAGTGTTCAGCAATTTGGGCCAACATTAGACGTATTTAAGAATCCTGTAGCGCTTCAGTCTGCTAAAATATTTTCAGACCCACCTTTAAACATCACAAAGTTTGAGAGTAGCGAAGGCATTTGCATAATCTCAGGTGAAGAACGTGAGCTTTCATTCTTGAGAGCTAAACTGCCCAACGGCAGCTATAGCTTAGGAGTCAGGCCGCACCACTTATATTTGACGCCAACTGGTAGCGATGATTTAGTGTTTAAAGGCGATGTATCAGTGACAGAGCTTTCGGGTTCGGAGAGCTTTATCCACTTTGATTTTCAAGGTCAGCCTTGGGTCGCGTTAATCCACGGTATTCAAAACTTCAAAGAAGCTGAAAGCGTGGAGTTTTACGTTCGCTCTAAAAACGCATTTGTATTTAACGCTGACGGGATTGCAGTGGACATAAAGCTTTAGTGATAGTGCTCAGTGCTGAATGCAAAACAATAGAACAGAATAAAATGGCGCATCAAAATAATTAAAATAGACTGATTTATGGCGAGTATAGAGCTTAAAAATATAGCCCATCAATATCCTTCTGCGGCGGCTGAACCGGGTCCCTATGCGCTTAGTGCGCTTAATGAGCTGTGGCAAGACGGTGGTGCCTATGCTCTTTTAGGGCCTTCAGGCTGCGGCAAAACTACGTTGTTGAATATTATTTCCGGACTTCTGCAGCCGAGCGAGGGCCGCGTACTTTTCGATGGTATTGATGTTACCGATCTTAGTCCAGAACAGCGAAATATAGCGCAAGTTTTTCAATTCCCTGTGGTTTACGACACATTGTCAGTTTCGGAAAACTTGGCTTTTCCTCTTAAAAACCGCGGCATGGCTCGGGATAAGATTTCCGAGCGAGTGGCTGAGATCCTAGCAATGCTTGGTTTAAGCGATAGGGCCAATGAAAAAGCCCACAGCCTCACCGCTGACGATAAACAGAAAATATCACTTGGCAGGGGGTTGGTTCGAACAGACGTAAAGGCTATCCTTTTTGATGAGCCTCTTACTGTTATTGATCCCCATTTAAAATGGCAGCTGCGTACCGAGCTTAAGAAAATCCACCAGCAATTCCGCCATACGATGATTTATGTGACTCATGACCAGACCGAAGCGCTCACTTTCGCAGACAAAGTCATTGTTATGTACGGCGGTTCAGTTGTTCAAATAGGCACACCAGAGGAGTTATTTGAGACTCCGGCACATACCTTTGTTGGGCAGTTTATAGGCTCCCCAGGAATGAATGTCCTGAAGGCTAGCGTAGACGGTGCGGTAGCGCTTGTTGATGAACTGCAGGTTCCGTTGCCAGACAACTATAGGAAAATTGACAGCGGTGTTGAGCTGGGAATTCGTCCAGAATATATTTCATTTTCCCAGAAACAGGGAATTCAGGCCGAAACAGTGTCAATCGATGACGTTGGCAAGCACGTTATCGTACGCTGTAAGCTAGGGCAGCAAATTGTTAGTGTTATTGTTCCCGAGGGACAAAGTGTTCCAGATAAGCCTAGGTTGATTTTCGCTCAGGAGAAAATCAATATTTATCAAAATTCTGTTTTGGTGAGGCCAGCAGACCAATGAAGACACAAAATAATAAAGCTTGGTTTCTAGTTTTGCCGGTACTCATACTGGTTTCGATTAGCGCGATCATCCCTTTGATGACTGTGGTGAATTATTCGGTTCAAGACACCTTTGGCAATAATGAGTTCTACTGGGTAGGAACAGAATGGTTTCAAGAAGTTCTAAATTCTGAGCGATTTTTGAACGCTCTTAAACGGACATTGCTTTTTTCGACTCTTATACTGGCCATTGAAATTCCATTGGGTATTTTTATTGCGCTGGCCATGCCAAAGCGCGGAATCGGAGTCTCTATTTGTCTGGTTTTAATGGCATTGCCGTTACTGATTCCGTGGAATGTAGTTGGCACTATTTGGCAGGTGTTTGGGCGAGTCGATATTGGACTGCTCGGACACGGATTAGCCAGCTTAGGAATTGACTACAACTATACCCAAAATGTTTTTGATGCCTGGGTCACTCTTATTGTCATGGATGTCTGGCACTGGACTAGCCTAGTGGTTTTATTGTGTTATTCCGGTTTGGTGGCAATTCCCGAGGTTTACTATCAAGCCGCTAGGATAGATGGCGCGTCGCGTTGGTCAGTATTTCGCTTTATTCAGCTGCCAAAAATCAAACGAGTTTTGCTTATTGCCGTTTTGTTGAGGTTTATGGACTCTTTCATGATTTATACCGAGCCCTTTGTAGTGACAGGTGGTGGCCCTGGTAACTCGACCACCTTCTTGTCGATTGACTTGGTGCAGATGGCCGTTGGGCAGTTTGATCTAGGTCCTGCTGCGGCGATGTCGCTGGTGTATTTCTTGATTATCTTGGCGGTTTGCTGGGTTTTCTACACAATAATGACAAGCTTTGATGCTCAGGCTGCCGCCAGCCAGAAGAAGGGATGATATGAGTAGTTCGCTGAGTCGCTCGAAGAAAGTCACTCTTATTCTTTATATTACGTTTTTGATGGCGCCGATTTATTGGTTGCTCAATATGAGTTTTAAAACCAATCAAGAAATACTGTCATCCTTTACGCTGTGGCCTGAGGATTTCACTCTAGATAATTATATTACGATTTTTACCGATCCTAGTTGGTATAACGGCTATATCAATTCGATGACTTATGTTGTGCTGAACACAATCATCGCACTCAGCGTAGCGTTACCTGCAGCTTATGCCTTCTCACGTTATAAGTTTGTTGGTGATAAGCATCTATTCTTTTGGCTGCTTACTAACAGAATGGCGCCGCCGGCGGTTTTTGTTCTACCGTTCTTTCAGCTGTACTCAGCATTTGGTCTGATCGATACGCATATTGCAGTGGCCCTAGCACACTGTTTGTTTAATGTTCCGCTGGCGGTGTGGATACTTGAGGGGTTCATGTCTGGCGTACCTCGCGAGATCGATGAAACTGCATATATAGATGGCTATTCTTTTCCGAGATTTTTTGTAAAAATATTCTCGCCTATGATTGCTTCCGGTATTGGCGTCGCGGCCTTCTTTTGCTTTATGTTTTCTTGGGTCGAACTGCTTATAGCCAGAACTTTAACAGTGACCGATGCCAAGCCGATTAGTGCGGTTATGACCAGAACAGTCTCGGCTTCAGGAATAGACTGGGGTGTATTAGCAGCAGCAGGAATACTCACTATTATCCCCGGCGCCTTAGTAATCTATTTTGTAAGGCACCACATAGCTAAAGGATTTGCTCTTGGGCGAGTTTGACATGCCGTTGTTCCCCGGTGCAGGCTCAGCGCTGCTTTGATTGGCGCGCCGCCGGCAGCAATATCTTGCTTGGCGAAGCAAGTACTTTCAGTTGTCTATCTTATAAGTATTTTCAATAGTCTATCTTATAAGTACTTTCAGCTGCTTGCCTAAACACGTTGTCTTTTAGTAATAACCTATCAGGCGATGCGGTTCTGTCTGCATCTCGTCAATCTTACTTTACAGCCTTGCAATGAATCTTGGTCGATCACCAATGCTGCGGCATGCGTTTTTTTTACGCGAGACTCTTCTGTCAATTGGGCGTCTCCTAAAGTCCTGTATATCTCTGCTGCCAAGCGCGGTAGCAGTTACACGCACAGCTTTTATTTCCCGCCATCTTAAAGTTCTATTTCTTAGGCACCTCGCTGATCATCCGATGGGCAGTGGATTGCGGCAGTTATGCTAGGTTCTATTGGGAAAGTGACAGTTAATAAAGGTTGCAAAGGAGCTGACTTATAACGATGCCTATTACTGGCCTCCAGACTGTTGGCCTGTTGGTCTGATGGTCGTGGCCTTAATCAATAGTTTTTTGTTTTTTATAAGGCGGGGGGGAGATGGTTTTCCGTTTGAGAAGACCAATCCCAAGGGCGGCCATCGCAATGGCAACTATGGCATTAAGGTAGTTGAAAAAAGCATAGGGAGCGTAGTTAAATACCTCGACCCCTAGAGTGGCGCTATAAAATGCACCGGCCGTTGTCCATGGTATAAGGCCGGTGGTCATGGTCGAGCCTTCTTCGACTGACCGCGACAGGATTGCGCTTTCCAATTTCTGCTGCTCATATCTTGGCTTGAAGAGTTGGCAGCTTAGAATAATTGAAATGTAAGCCTCGCCCATAGCAATGTTGCCTAAGAAGCCAGACAAAATGGTTGTGGCAATAAGTGTGGTAGTGCGCTGCACTCTGGTGATGATTCCGGCTAACAGTGCTTTAAGAATTCCGGACCCGTGTAAAATCCCTCCTAATGCAATTGCCATTAAAGCCAACAGTAAAGTCCAGCTCATGCTGCTAATACCGCCGCGGCCAAGTAGAGCATCCAGACTTTCGATGCCAGTAGATTCAGGTGTGTTTTCCCACAGCGCATTGAGAACAGCGATGGGGTTTTCGCCTTGGTAGACAACTGCTATCAGCACGGCGAGCATAATGCTGCATGACATAGTCACCTCAGCTGGAACTTTTCGAATGCTCAGTGTGGCTAACAAAACAAGAGGCAATAGAGTTACTAAAGGGGTGAGGCTGTAATTGATGGCAAGGGCAGCTTGAATCGATGTTACCTCGGTAAGTTCTAAATTTTGATCTCCATAGCCCAGTCCGATCACTAAAAAAATTAGAAAGGTGAGGCCAAAGGTGGGAACTGTTGTGAAGAGCATGGAGTAGATGTGTCGATAGAGATCGGTGCCGGCACTCATGGCGGCGAGATTAGTCGTATCTGAAATAGGGGACATCTTATCGCCAAAGGTGGCGCCGCAGACGATCATGCCAGCCACTAGAGGCGCGGGGATATTCATAGCAGAGCCAATGCCGATAAAAACGACCCCTAAAGTACCGACGGTACCCCAAGATGTTCCGGTGGCAACGGACATCACTGCGCACAGCAGCATTCCCACCGCTAGAAATAAACTCGGACTAAGCCAACTTAGGCCATAGTACATTAGGGTGGCGATAGTCCCGCTGTGCATGAAACTAGAAATCACCATCCCGATAAGTATAAATATATAAATCGCAGGCATGGCTCTGGTCAGAGCGCTATTCAT
>Ga0208414_1001409_pt1 | contig 18408 bp, 10 predicted proteins | sample AntAceMetag02UKE_FD_184770 | JGI IMG/M metagenome (GOLD analysis project Ga0208414, IMG submission 184770) | Saline lake microbial communities from Ace Lake, Antarctica - Antarctic Ace Lake Metagenome 02UKE (SPAdes) (version 2) | ecosystem: Environmental > Aquatic > Non-marine Saline and... | reverse complement strand
CCGCTTGCCACGAGGTCAGCCGATCCTGCAGAAACTCGTGCTCCTGATTTGCCGACGCCACCCTCCCACTCGGGACGGGGTCTCCGCGCATCCACGTTCGTTCCTTCGCCAGGTGTTGTTCCAATTCGTGGCGCAGGACCCGCCACTCCCGTGCGAAGCGATCACGCCGGCCGCGCAACCTGCCCTCCACGGCGGCCACCGCTCGACGGATCCGCCGACGACGAATCACCAACACATGGCGAGCGACCGCGGGTAGCGATAGGTTCACCCAAGCCTGCGGTTGGTCCTCGCGCGGCCCGGATGTTGGCGAAGTCGAGGTGCGATCCATCAGCCCAACGCAGCCAGCGCCCGTGGAAACAAAACGTTGTTCTCCTTGTGCACGTGTTGGTGCATGTCACTTTCCAACTGACCGAGCGAATCATAGAGAGCCCGGAACGTGTTGCAGGCCCAGTCCGGAGGCGTGAACCCATCCGTCAACTCACGGAATCGAGCCAGCGCATCGCCCGCCCCATCGTGCTCCGCTTCCAGCTGCACGAAGATGCCGCGCAACTCATCCGGCGTCACCCCGGCCCCTTCGTCGGACTCAATCGCCCGTAGTCGCGGGAACACGACCTGCTCCTCTTCGTGCATATGGTGCACCATCTCACCCGAAAATCCTTCGAAAACCTCCCGAACCTCCAGCAATCTTGATTCATCCGCCCCATGCACTGCGGCGACTTTGCGGGTCAAGAAATCCAACCGCGGCAGCTCCTGCCGCAGATAGCCATGATGCGTCGTCTCGATATGATCGCAAAGCGCCGCAATCGAGAGAGCATCGGCATCGACGGCTCCCGCACCAGCCGCCTCGTCGAGCGCCTCCAGCATCACCAACACCGTGGCTGGATCCAGCCCACGATCCCGACACGCCTCCGCCAGCGGTATCTTGCCACCGCAACAATAGTCGATGCGGAACTTTTCAAATACGCGGGCGCGCGCCGGCACAGCGCGCACCAATTCACCCACGGTAACCTCGATTGGAGAAACGGTCATGATTTATTATTGTGCCTCCCGGTTTATTCCAGTCGGCCAACCAATCACACAACGTCCATTCCCCTCATTCAAGTGGGCATCAGCAATCACTTGATCTGCATCAAGCTCACCAGATCTTTTAGTCGATAATTTTGACCGGTTAAAACGAATGCAGGCGGACGACATGCCACCATGGGTTGAACTCAAATGCCGTGCCCTACCGTCCGATCAAATGCCGTCGCTGTGTGCGCATCGAGTAAATCAATAGAACCCTATCGTAGCCCGTCTCACCAGCGATGGTGACATCTTGCTTTCGAAGCTATCCCCCTAAGTTTAAAAGTAAGGGTTAAACCAACTCACAGGCGCCCCCCGCACACGCGACTACCTGCTTCAACTTCGTGATATCCTCATCTTCACACAATGTCGTGTAATCCACCTGACGATAGTCTAACTGATTCCACCGTTCGATATCTTGAGTCGTCATCACGGCTTCGCGAGGCGCCTGCGCATACGCCTTGTCTCCGCTGTCCTGAAACAGAGCAATTCCCGTGAACGACTCACGATACTTCCAAATCAAATCAGCCACCCCCACCCATTCGTCCGGCCGCACCGTCACCGTGCACGACACGTTATGGTGGAGTCCCCGCGAATGCTTTTCGTGCCGCCTACCGGCCTCCACCCAGTTCATTTGCACCCTCCGGATGTATTCCAAATGGGTAATTGCATCCAAGTCTTCCCGATAAACCCCAAACTCCGGCCCTTCCACCGGAAACGTGATCACCTCCGTGCGGCCATGCGGGTCGTAAACACTCTCTTCCACCATGTGGTCATTGTGCCGTTTGAAGTGCTGAAATACCGGATCGTATTTGTTCGTCTGCACCCTTCGAAAATACCTCACCGCATGATGGGGATGCAGCCCGCTGGAAGTCCCCAGCAACAAACTCGCCGTCCCCTCAGGTTTTACACAGGTCGTGCGTGCCGCCGGATTGATTCCAATTGCCCGCGCCACGATTAAGTTCACTGCCTTCACCACTGCCGCCCCCTTCTGCAACACCGTCGGGTCCAACAACAGTTCCGGTCGATCCAGCACCCCGCAAATCGATACCCCCAACAGCGCCTCCCGTTCCGTGATTAAGCGCGACACCGGCGACAAATAATCGAAATCCGTATACCCGGCCTGCAAGGTGCCGATCAAGGCGGCCTGGGCACAGAGTTCGTAAAACCGGGCTGGATTTTCCGCAGCGGCCGCCGACATCGTCGTGAGATTGCAGAACTGCACGCCCGACAGCGAATCCCCGTTCTTCAACTCGCCCTCATACCCCAGCTCCCGCAACCGCGCCATCGTCTCTTTGTTCACCGGCAACTTCGGATTGAGCCCTATTTCCACACAAGGATTCGCTCCATAATCCGCGTTCTCCACAAAATAGAACCCCGGCTCACCAAACTGCTTTTGCGACTCAAACAAACGGTCGAACTGTGCCCGCGTCGCGTCCGCTCTCACGATCACCGCCGAATTGTTACTCGCCGACCGCTGAGAATGAGTATCGAACCAATTCCCCGTCTTCGCTTCCCCCATCTCCACATCATCTGCCGAGAAAAGGCAGATCGTCGCCGACCGCCGAATTCCGCCCGAAAGCACCGCTTTCGCTCCCCACATCAAGCAATCATAAGCCTCAACCGGTCGCAACTGCCGCCCAGCCGATCCGCGTAAAACGTGCTCAATTTTATCGAGCGCAAACATCAGTGGTTCGGGTCCCGGCGCTTTCCCGCCCGAGGTCCGCAGCGGCGCGCCCGCCGGCCGGATGTCCGAGTAGTCAAACACCACCCGTCGACCTTCCACCGCTGCCACCATCAATTCATGCAACGCATCCGCCCAACCCTCGATCGTATCCGCCACCACCCAGGTCGTGCTAGGATCACCCGCATCCGGCACCAGGCCCATCTTCGGTAAACGCGCCACATGTTGCCGCTGCACGGAGAATCCCACCCCACACCCACACAACAACAGGTAGAGACTTTCCCGAAACGACTCCAACCGGTCGATGTGCATGAACGCACAGTTATAGATCCGCGTATGCTTCTTCAGGATCGCCTCCCCTCCAAATTGGAGACTGCGCATCGACGGCAACACCCGCTTCGCTTCGACCTGCGCAAACGCGTTCGTGATGGCGTCATGCAGCGTCGATAACGGCCCCAGTTTGGCCACCTCATCCGCCGTCACCTCACCCGCCAACAACGCCGCTTTCGCCACCTCGATCAGCGATACATCATTGTAGCGACCAAGATGCATTTCCCGCACGCGAGCCACGCCCTCCGCCCAAGTTTCCCGCCGTCGCTTCCGCTCATCATAACGGGCATAGCGCGAAATCGCGATATAGTCCTGCAGACCATTCGCGGTATAGGATACTGGAAATTTTTCACGATTGGGGGAAAGGGAAAATAAATCAGGGGAGGTCATGGCAAGGATGAAAAAACCGGGGGGGATGAGCGACACACAGCTACTGCCTGTAGTGGTTGATTCGGATCACTACCACAATATCTTGTGTCTCCAATGCAAACCCGATTGCTCCGCACATCTTGCCCATTCCCTCTTGGCCGACCGCCCCATTCAAACTCAAGCACTCAAAATACGCCCATTCATCGTCCTAACCAAATCCCCGCCCCCTCCACCTTCGTGAGGAAGTATCGCGACGACAACTCTGCCTAAAAACGCTTTTCGCCCGGTCACCCCCGGAGCAATCGTTACCTCCCAACTGCTTCTCGACCTGAACCGAAACGCGGACAGTGCCACTTTTCTCTCCTCCGCCTTAGGCAAGGCATCGTCCGATCCAGAACAAACCAGCCTCCAGCAATTTGGCCAAACAAACGGTCTTCCCTCCAAGCCCGAGAGCCTCGCCTCTCAACTTTGTCGCTCAGCCCGCCCGCACCCGTTCTCCCAGTGTCTGCCAAATATTCCGTAATTCCTCAAAATCCGCTTCTTTGCTGGAGCTCGTGATCACATAATCAAACTTCTCTCGCTCCTGCTGCTCCCGTTCCGCCGTGACCATGCGACGCTCGATTTCCGCTTCACTCTCGCCCCGTCCCACCAGTCTCTGGCGAAGCTCCGGGATCGGCACATCAATGTAGACCGTTCCCATGTGATGAGCCAACAACGGCTTCGCTCTCGCCGCCTTGCGGAAGTTCTCAACCCCCTGCACATCGACATTGATGATCAAACTCTGCCCCGCTGAGAGCGGATCTAGCACCGAAGAAGCCAGGGTGCCATAACGGCGATCAGCCGTATGAACCCGCGCCCACTCGAGAAATTCATCCTTGGCCAAACGCCGGTCAAACTCCTCGTCGGAGAAAAAGTGGTAGTGGACCCCATTTACCTCACCCGGCCGCGGCTCGCGAGTCGTGGTCGTGACCACCCGGGAGAACCCCGACGCCTCCGCCACCATGCGCTCGCACAAAGTGGTTTTTCCCGAGCCCGCCGGCCCTGCGAGCACCATTAAAACCGGAGTCGTTTTCGCAGATGAAGATGCGCTCATATTTCTCAATAAGTCAGACCCACTACGGTGACGACCAAGCCATACGCCAGTAATCCGCCGCCCAACAAAATAGGCCGCGCCCCCCTCCGATAGAGCCAATCGAGAAAGTCCCTCGCCCGGAAAGGCGAAGCCCCCAGATAGATCGCCAGCCCCACCGCCACGAAAACCGCCAACTTGTAGAGGTAGATGCGACCGCCATCGAAGAGTTCTCCGTAATCCCACACCATATAACCCGGATCGAGCAGATTCATCGCGCCGAGTAACGTGATCACACACGCTCCCCGCACCGCCAGAAAATCAGGCACGTAAATGAAGGCACCGACAGCGACCAAGGCAAAGAAGATGGTGAGCTGCTTTCGGTATTGGCCAAAGTCTGCCTCCGACAAATGCCACACCCGATAGAGAAACCAAAGCGCCCCAATTCCGAAAAACACATAGGCCAGCGAGCTCGAACGCGGGAACCGCTTAATCGAAGTCACGACCACCGAAGACCGCAGGATAAAGAGCATCCCCAATCCGATGAGAATAAATCCAGTAACGAGAGTAGCAGCAGTGAGGGTCATAAAATTAAAATCGTTCTCTTCCGCATTCTCTAAACAGTCTTAAGCACCAACAACAGGTTGTTCTTCCTCCACCCCGCTAAGCACCAGCTCGCCGTAGAGCGTGCTGATCGTCGCCCGGGACACCTTCACGTCCACCAGCTGGCCAACCAGGCGAGGGTCGGCATCGATGATCACGACTCGATTACCCCGCGTGCGTCCGGTGAAGTGTAGCCCTTTCTTATCTGGGCCTTCTAGGAGCACTTCTTGGACCGACCCAACCAACGACTCATTGCGGCGCTTCGAATTGATGCGCAACACCTCGAGCAGTGCCTGATTCCGAGCCTCTTTCACTTCGTCCGTAATCTGATCTTCCAGCTCGGCCGCCACCGTGCCGCTGCGGATGGAATACTTGAAGATATAGGCCATATCGAAATTACACAACTCGAAGAGCTCCCGAGTTTGTTCAAAATCTTCCTCTGTCTCGCCCGGGTAACCTACGATCACATCAGTCGAAAAATACATGTCAGGTCGGACCGCTCGCAGTGAATCCACGATCTCCTTGTAGCGCTCGCGCGAGTAAGGTCGATTCATCGCCCGCAGCATTTTATTGCTCCCGCTCTGCATCGGGAGGTGCACGTATTCGCAGAGTTTGGGCAACCGGCCGTAAGCTTGGACGAGGTCTTGCTTAAAGCCCCGCGGGTGCGGCGACGTGAAACGAATCCGCTCGATGCCCTCGATCTCATGCACCTTTTCGATCAATTGCACGAAGGGCGAAATGCCATCGATCCCCTGGTAATCTCGCCGCCCGTAACTCGTTACGATCTGCCCCAGCAATGTGATCTCCCGCACCCCTCGGGCCGCGAGCTGACGGCACTCCGAAATAATGTCTTCCATCGGCCGGGAACGCTCATCACCACGCGTTTTTGGCACGATACAGAAGTTGCAGGACATATTGCAGCCCTGCTGAATCGATACGAACGCACTCGCCTGCTGTTCCTCCGTCACGAGGTGATCGCGAATCGTATTCTGGGAGTCGACCTCTTCGCCGATATCCACGATCGAACTCCCAATCGGCACGCCGGCGTCTTTCGCTGCCCGGATATTATCCAAGTAGTCGGGGACGAGGTGAAACTTTTGCGTGCCTACGATGAGGTCCAAATCCGGCAGCTTCTCTAAAATCGTTTCGCCTCGATTTTGCGCCATACAACCCAAAATCCCCAACACGAAATCTGGATTCTTCCTTTTCCGGTGATTCACATAACCGGCCTTGCCGAGGGCCTTTTGCTCCGCCGCATCCCGCACACTGCAAGTGTTGAGAAGCAGGATATCGCAGTCGTCTTCGGTCGTCACGATACGGTAACCGCGCTCCCGCAACATCGCGGCGACAGCCTCGCTGTCGCGCTCATTCATTTGGCACCCGTAGGTTTTGATATAGACGCGGTTCATTCGATCGGGACGTGTTTGGTTAAACTCAAGAAGCCACGGGTCAAACGGGAAAGCCCCCGGGAGTTGTCTCCGGGGGCTTTAAATTGGCGCTTAATCGCGTCTCCGAAACGTTTATCTTAACCGCCCAATGAAACGCTTAACGGCAGATCCAGTGATTTTCCGTCCCGTCGCAATATGGCTTTGCCCGCGAGGATGGTGCCGCCGGCATTGGCCGGATACTGCACGGTGATCGAGAACGATGCGCTCTGCGCCGGGGCCGTGAGCCACGCGAAGTCCAACTTATCCGTCGTGCCGGGATCCGGCACGATCACCGGTTTCGCTTCACCCGCCACATCCACCAAACTCCAGCCTTTCGGCAGGTCTAGCGACAAGCCTAAAGCCGCCGGCGCAGCACCGTAGTCAATGGTGACATCCAGCACTAACTCGCCACCACCAGCGGCCAAAGCGGCGGGCGTAGGCGTTGCCACGACCGATTCCGCGTGGAGGGTGGAAAGAGCGAAGGTGGAGCAAAGTAACAGAGCGAGTAGTCGTTTCATGGGTGGATTAGAGATGAGTTTGTATCTGAGCGCAGGAAGAGGGGAGTCAACCTAGAGTCCAGTTGGAGCTGGCCCCGGGGCGAATCCGTCTTCCGTGCCGTTTTCAGCACGATAGGCGCCTGTGCGCACCGTGCCTTCGCGGTAGTTATAGAGCTCGATCACCCGGAGGAGTTCCGAGAGACCCAGCTTGCCGTCACGATTGCTGTCGGCGGCGTGGAATCGGGCCAAACTACCTGATTCACTATTGCTCAGGTTAGGATTGGTGGCGAATCCGTCTTCCGAGCCGGACTGCACTTGGTAGTGGCCGGTCCGGGTCGTGCCGAAACGCGTGTTGTAGATTTCGATCACGCGTAACAGCTCGCTGAGACTGAAGCGATTGTCGCCATCGGTATCAGCCGTGTGGAATGCAGGCGCCAGAGGGATCGTCAGCGGACTTGGGGTCACCACAATCGTCTGCTCCGGATTCGTGCCATCCCGGAAGAGCACATTTGAAATGAGCTGAACTGGATCTTCCGCGTCAGCCGGCACATTCAAGGTATAACTGAACGAGGCCGGACTGGCTGGCGGGGCGATATAGGCCCAAGCGATTTCTCCCGTATCACCGGGGTTCGGGGGGAACGGAGGGGCATTAGCTCCTGAGGTGCTGGCATAGCTCCAACCCGCTGGCAATTGCACCTGCCACCCGATCCCGGACGCGTCACCCTCGTAAGTAAGCGTGGTGTTGATCGTCACCGTTTCACCCGGACGGAATCCGGCTTCAACGAGCGCATGCGTCGCCGTGATGGTGGAGGCCATCTGCACCGTCACCGTCACCGTATCGGAATCCGTGTCGCCCACGCCGTTGGTCACCCGCACCCAATAAGACTGCGAGGTCGACAACGGCGGCGTTTCAAACCCCGCCTGCGTGGCTCCGCTCATCGGCTGACTCGTGTCACCACTGCTGCCTTGATACCATTGGTAGGTAACGCTATCGGGTCTATCGGCTCCTACCGTCAACAAAGCAGTGCCGTCAGCGGTAATCGTGGCATCAACCGGTTGAGTGGTAATGACCGGCAGGGGCAGGGGCAGGGAAACAACCGTCAGGGTAACCGGATAGGCCACAAACGTGCCCTGCGAGTTGGTGATCGCTAGGGTATAGTCCCCCGCATCGGCCGGTGCGGCCGACTGGATGATCAGATTGGGATTCGTTTCACCCGTCATCTCAGTGGTTCCCTTGAACCATTGATAACCCAACGGTCCTGCACCTGCCACATACGTTTCGAAGCGGGCGGTGAGTCCCTCGTTGACCGTCCGTGAGTGCGGCGGCACCAGCATAACCGGCGTGGCCGACGGCGTGCGGTTGTTGATCTCGTAAATCTCAGCTAGAACGAAGCCCGAACCCGACGCATTATCGGTCACCACCATCGAATAGGCCCCCGGTCCGATCAATAATCTCTCGGCCGCATCATTGGAATCAGCCGGCAGAGGCGGTGCACCCGCGGCCATGGAGGCCTGAGCCACACTGACGGCGTTATTCCAATTATCATTACTGCCTAGCGTCACACCGTTGAGATCGTAAATCACGAGGTTAGGATCAGCGATCGCGCCATCAAGCCCACTTCCTGGGCCGACGGCTCGAACGAGCATTGGATGCGTTTCGCTGGTCGGCACCACAAACCCGAACACTAGGCTTTGCGATCCCGGCCCAGTTGGGGCCACCACGCCTGCGTGCACGAGGCGGCTGGTTGCGGTGCCGAAGTCAAGCTCATAGAGCTCCGCCAATACCACTCCGGCCGAGTCGCCTTCAATGATAGCTACATAATTGCCGGGCGGAAGCAGCGCGACCAACGCCGCATCTTTACTCTCCGAAGCCAGAGGGAAAGCCCCAACGGCTGCACTTGCCGCAGCGACGATCGATTCATTGGTGCTCCAATCATCGTTGGACGCCACCGGGAAGCCGAGTTCATCAACAAGTTGTAATCTCGGGTCACTCATCGTCCCCGAAATACCAAAACTTGCCAACGCCGGGCCGACTGCCCGAAGTAACACGGTCTTATCATCTGTGCCTTCGATCCGGAACGGCATATAGAGCGTCTCACCATCACCTATCGAAGAACGGGTGGAGAGAAAGACCAGTGCCCGTCCGGTGGTTGCGGCCGCATTGACCACCACCTCGGCGAGCTGACTGACCCGGGTTTCATTCGGCGAAGTGATCACGACATCATAGAGTCCAGATTCGTCCGGAGTGAGATCCGTTAAGATCAAGGAGGATCCCGTCATTCCTGACAAAGGCGTTCCATTACGGCGCCATTGGTATTCTAGGAACCCATCTCCGGTAGCCACCACACTAAGCACAACGGAACCGCTCTAAAGAACTTCGGCCTCCGCTGGATTCTCGGTGATATCGATCGTCCGATTAACCACCAATTCCAACCGATCCGTGCCGAATTGATCCGTGACCGATAAGGTCCGCAGGAACTCATCCACCGCTAACGTGAGCGGCTCTCCGTAACCGGAGATTCCCCACCGTTCATTGGTGTCGTCTTCAAACGAATACGTCAGGGTCTTCGCTTCCGAATTCCAATCATAGGTGCCCACTTCCACCCCGGTGCGGCCTTCGCCATCCGACGGGCCATCTTCCGCCCAGTAAAATCGACCATTTGGCAAAAATGCCGCGAAGGAAAAGTCGCCATCGCTGTAAGTGGCCGCCCAACCCCCGTGCAGGGTGCCAGACTCCGGATTAAGCCGCTCTAACACCGCTCCCTCATCTCCCGGGATGAGCAGGGTGAGAAAGTCTTCGTCTACCGACGCCGTGAGATCTTGGCGACCACTCAGGTCACCGAGACCAATGTCCCCATTGGAATCCACCGTAGTCATGAGCCCGAAGCTGCCATTGGTCTCAAACGTGTAACTCCCCCGTTCCATTCCGGTGGCACCGCCATTATTAATCTCCTCTGGAGAGGCGACTTGGGTGAGCACATAGGTTCCGTCCGGCGCAAAGGCGATCACCGCCTCTTCGATTCCCGAGCCATCACCGCGGTAATACACCCAGGTGCCCACGATACGGTCGTCAACCGGCGGTTGAGCGGGTGCATCAAATGAAGCGAGGTAGCCCGCGGGAAATTCGACCACAAAACCTTCCCGCTCACCGCGATGGAATCCTTCGCCAAAGACCAGTGTCCCGTCGCGCGAGATGCCGATGGCCTCCCGCAGTTCCCAACCTTCCAGAGCAATCCCCAGCGTATGCACGGCCGCATGCAACGGGAACCAACCGTTCGCATTCCGGAAGAAGGATTCTACGGCATCCCCTTCGAATGAGTAGAAGGCCCCGACCACCACGTCGGCATCACTGGTCATACCCATGATGTTGAGCGGAGCATACGCGGTGTTGGGGCTGCCCAACGGGGTCAGTTCACCCGTCGCCGTATCATGCAAGAACAGCTCGCCGTAAGGAGCAGCAAAAGAGTCACCTCGCATCAGCGTCAACATGCCGTCGCCTGAAACGGCGAGAGCGTCAGACCACGAACCACTGGGCCATTGCGGCAACAGCATGGCGCCGACCCCGTGTTCGTAGCGGAAGCCGCGATCGAATCCGGGAGCAGCGTCGTCATAGACCTGACCGACTACCACCGACCCATCACTGGTCGTGCCTCGTCCTCCGGCGGTGAACATCGTATTAAAATTTCCGTCCGGAAGCGGAACCTCCTCCGATGTCTCATTCACGGCATCATATCGAATACCTCTGATGTTGAAATCAACATTGTAGCCAAAACCGTAGAGGATCGAACCATCATCCGATATCGATGTGGCCGCGGTCAATAAACGGAACCCCTCTGGGTAAGCTAGGGGCAATTGGGAGTAATCATTGGTGTCGACTCGGACTGCCTGCCGTTCATCACCAAAATCGACCCGACTGCGAGCCGCCACAAACGCCGCATCTGGTGTGATGCCACTCGCCGAGACAAAGCCCTGTCCTTGCGAGCCCGGTTGGAGCGCTGGCAGCGCGAACAGTCCGCTGTCCGAGCGCCAAAGCACTCCGGTATCCCCGTTCGTAGATTGCCCTTTGACCGTCGAGGTGCCCACCGCGTAAATCACGTCGCCAACTTTGGTCGCATCGCGAATTTCACTGAGGAAAATACCTCCCGGTAAATCGCCTACCCCATAAATGGAGCTAGTGCTCATCGGTCTTCCGACCTGCCGTAGCACCGTCGCGGTGGAAATCACCCCGCCTTGACCATCATCAACCGTGACTTCGTAGGTGCCAACATCATCCGGCGAAGCACCGCTGATGAACAGCTTAGGCCCAGTCTCACCTGTCAAAATTTCACCATCCTTGCGCCAAACATAGGTCAGCGCACGATCCGTGGGGAGCTCGACCTCCAAAATGACTTCGGTGTTACCTGCGAACCAAGTCTCCGCTGGTAAACCACCCTCCGCGAAGCCCAAGACGGACCTCAACCGGTGGAAGGCCGAAACCGGCCCGCCATTGGCGAAGAATGTGCCGCCCACGATGGCGGTTTCATCAGGCCCCATGCGGACACCCATGCCGTTGCCTACGAAAGGCGCAAATTCGAGGTCCGTTTCAAACCGATCGACCACATCTCCATCGCGGTCCAACAGCACCAAACCAGAGACAGATAGCCCATCAAAAGTGTCGAAGAATCCCGAGACCCAAAACTGGCCTCCCGGAGCAGGTGAAACATCCGTCACTTGTCCGGAGCGACCCGGCGCCGCGAGAAACTCTGCGCCCGTTCCGACGTCGAATGACTCGTCCACCGAACCATCGGCATTAAGTCGCGTAAGTCCTGGCCGAGAGTATCCCCCCAGGTCGGTGAATAGACCGAACACGAGCACCTTGCCATCGTCTTGGACCAACGCACCTGAGAAAGGGCTCGAAGCCACACTTGTCTGGATCTGAATAGGCGCACCGCCATTAGTGCCAGCGTCAGTGATGAATGGGAAGCTGAGGGAGGTGGACCACCAGACCTCCGGTGCGTTAAAGTTCATGTCGCGCGAACCATCGGCATTCAACCGCACGATCGTGTTGGGGGTAGCACCAGCGTTCTCCGGATAGTCTCTCACGGAACTACGGGCAATAATGCCACCGTCATTTTGAACGGCGAGTTGTCGGAAGTTACCTTGGGTAATCGAGCGGATGCTGCCGTCCTCGTTACGGTAAACCACGCCCAAGTCCGGGAAATTATCATCCGTATCAAACGTGGAATCGAGCGTGCCATCGGCCAACAACCGACCAATACCAACGGCATCGTCGATCAAACGCTGAGCAGACGACGCCCAAACCAACACTCGACCATCGCCGAGCTGCCCAATCTCCACGCCATCGAGGTCGCCGAGCCCAGGATCAATCGTAAAGCTGGTATCCACGGCGCCGTCTGGGAGCAGACGTAAAACAGTTCGTGAACCATCAGCCTCCGACACCGAGGCGAGAATTCGACCATCATCCGTCAATTCGGCAAAGACCACTGCATTGTTCGGATCTAGGCTAAGGGGTTGAAAGGTGGAGTCCACTGACCCGTCGGCGTTCATGCGCAGAATACCGGGAGCTGCTTGACCACCGGCTTGAGAAAAACGACCCCAAGCGAGGATCTTGCCCGATGGTAAGACCGCAAAACGAGCCGGGAAATAGGCCGATTCAAACTGCGGCCCGGAGAAGGCGGTATCGACTGCACCGGCGCTATCAAACTTCACCCACGCCGTAAGCGGAGTATTACCCAAAGTCGTGCCGTCTTCCGGCGGCACAATTACACTGCCATCGGCCAACATCTCAAACCAGAAGGCCTCGTCGCTCATCACGGGCTGCGCGTAATTGGTATCCAAAGCTCCGTTAGGGCCAAATCGAGCGACACTCGAACCCACCACCATGAAACCATCATCTGCCATCAACTCTATCAATCGCGGCCGGACCGAAAGTCCCGCATCCCCTTGCGTCACCAGCGTAAAGGTCGAGTCAATCGTGCCGTCCAAATTAAGACGGATGACTGGGCGATTAGCATCTGGATCGTCTGAACTTTCCACCAAGGTTTGGCCACCCGCGATAAGCAGTTTACCCGCATTGGCGCCAATCTGTTGAATGGCTAAACCTCGGACTTGCCACGGTTGACTAAACCCAGACGGCACCCAGTCGACATCGAGTGCCCCATCAGCATGCAGCCGGGCCACCCCAGGGCGAAATTCTCCATCCACATCGGAAAAAATACCCCCGACGTAAACTCGCCCTTCGGCATCGAGTGCCGGAGGAGCGAAGATGACACCGTCCAAGTTAATCTGATGGAAACTTTCGTCCCGCGATCCATCAGGATTGAGACGCGCGATGATTTCGACCCCCCCGTTGCCACCATTATTTCCTGAGGGCACCACCAGCAGCTTACCGTCCGGCTGCATCGTGATAAAGCGAGGCAGGCCCGCGAAAAGCGGCGAACGGTAGCTCGGATCCATCACACCATTTTCATCAAACTTGAACATCCGATAATTGGTAAATCCGGTTTGGAAGCCCTCAATCGAGGCCACTCCACCAACCAAGACCGAGCCGTCATCCAACGGCTGGACCGCCCATGCGGCCACCAGCGAAGTGCCTATATCAAAAGTCGTGTCCACCGTGCCATCGGCGAACATTCGCACGACCGCACCAGTTTGAACCCCGTCGGCACCGGTCAATTCACCCCCGTTAACAAAGGTGCCGTAGAGCCGACCCGAGGCATCTGCCGTCACTCGACCGGCGCGAGTGTCATTCAAGAAACCCGGACCACTAAAACTGGTGTCATTGAGCCAAGTCGATCCCCCAGCCTCCAATGGGCTGATGCGCTGGAAGGGCACCGGGAATCCCTGCGTTCGGTCCGGGCGAAGGGTTCCACCTACCAACAGGGTTTCATCATTGATCACCCGAGTGGTGACATCACCCCCGGTGTAAGGCACCAATTCCAATCCACTGTCGAAACCGGAGACCACCGAACCATTGGCCTCCAGCAACACGAGACCGGACGCACTCACCCCGTCAAAGCTCGAAAAATAACCACTCACCCAAATCCGACCTGAGGCGGTCGCTTGCACGTCGGTGACTTGGGCCAACCGGTCCGCCGCCAAGGTGAATTTTGCTCCAGATCCAATATCAAACGTCGTATCCAACGACCCGTCATCGTTGAGCCGGGCCAACCCCGAGGACGCCTGCCCATTAATCTGGGTAAACAACCCATAAACCAAAATTTTGCCGTCCGGTTGCACCTTTAACCCCTGGAAGGGCGAGCCCGCCAACGTCGACTCAGTCTGTAAAAACACTCCACCATCATCAACATTCGGGAACCCTGCGCTGGTGCTCCACCCGACCCGCGGGGCGTTGAAAGAGGTATCCAAGACTCCATCGGGATGGAGGCGCACCAAGGTCGCATCAATAACTCCCGCCCGTTGATTGTAGGGGCCCACCGAGGTGCGGGCCAAAATCCGACCCGTATCGTCTTCACCCAAGACTTCGAAATATCCCACCGTGACTGAATCCAACGAGCCATCCCCGAAGCGATAGACCGCGCCTAAGGCGGGGAGTCCCGAGGCATCAAAATTGACTTCAATCGCCCCGGTGCTGTCGAGTTGGGTGAGTCCCACCGTGCCATCCAACAGGCGTTGCGGGCCGGTGCCATTCACCAGAATATTACCATTAGCCAGCAGGGTCGTTTCGAGCGCGCCGAGATCAGCCGCCACCGCCCCATCCAATACAAAGGAGGGATCTGCTCCACCGTCCGCGGTCAAACGCACGACCGTCGTTTCGAAAGTATCCGGGTTGTAGACCGAAGCCAATACACTGCCATCATCCGCCACATCCGCCGAAACGACATACGAGGGGGCCTGAAACCCGGCGGCAACCCAGCCGTAATCCAAGGAGCCATCGGAATTCAAACGCGCGATGCCTGCCCGCTCATCGCCGTTCACTTCGTCGAACTGCCCCCACGTCAGAATCTTGCCGTCCGCCACCACTTCAAAACGACTGGGATACTGGTAGCTCACCAATTCCGGCGCATTGAAATTTGGGTCAACCAGACCGCTTGGGTCAAATTTTGTCACCATCGGTGCGGGTTGATCGTTGATCGTCGCTCCAAATTGCGGCGGCACGATCACACTCCCGTCAGCCAAAGCCTCCATCCAGAAAAACTCCGTGCTGAAAAACGGACGGGTATAGGACTGCTCATCATAAAGCGCGCCATTAGCATCAAAACGAGCCACTCCTCCCCCAACGATCACCAGCGAGTCGTCATCCAACCGTTCCAACAATCTGGGCCGATTATACATTCCCGCCTCAGACTGAGTCACCAACGTGAAACTTGGGTCGATCGTGCCATCGAGATTGAGACGGATCAACGGACGATTAGCATCCGGATCCGACGAGCTTTCGACCTGGGTCGGACCGGCTGCCACGATCAATTTACCCGCGTTATCCCCAATCTGCTGCATCGCCAACCCGCGAACCTGAAAAGGCCTGCTGAAACCGGTCGGTTCCCACGCCGTATCATGGGTGCCATCGGCGTTGAGCCGCGCCACTCCCGGACGAAACAAACCATCCACCGTGTCGAACACTCCGCCGATGTAAACCTGCCCATTATCTGCAACCACTGGCGGTGCAAAAATCCAGCCCCATTCCAAGTTGGGCTCGACAAACGACCAATCTCGCACCCCGTCCGACCACAAACGAGCGATAGTCGCAATACCCCCGTTGCCGCTATCGCCGTTGGATGGGACCACCAACAAATTCCCGTCAGGCTGCAGAGTCATGAAACGGGGAATTCCGCGAAACACCGGGGAATTGTAGTTGGAATCCCAACCACCGTTTTGATCGAAACGAAACACTCGGTATTGCGGAAACCCGGTTTGCGACGTTTCGGTGCCATCGATTCCTCCCACCAAAAGCTGTCCATCGTCCTGAAACGCAATGGCCCAAACTGACGTTAACTTTGTGCCTATACTGAAGCTCGGGTCATGCGAACCATCCGCATTGAGTCGAACAATCGCGCCCTGTTGAGGCTGGTCCTTCACGCCTGTCAACGTCCCGCCGTTAAAAAAGCTGAGGTAAAGTTTGCCGTCCGGCCCCTCTGTCACCCGATCCGCGATCGCCGAACGCGATATCCTCGGACTCTGGAACGATTCATCCGCTGCCCATCGCTCAGTGGCAGAAGCTGACACGCCGCCCAAGGCCAATCCCACCGCCAAAATAGCCGAACTCCCTCTCCCAGGGCTCCTTCATCTGAGACTGAAAGTCCTTGGTAGCGAAGGAGGTATTGAAAAATGACTAGACTTTCCGGGGGAACGAACGCATTCTCCGGAGTATGATACCTTCTGCGGATGTCGCGCGAGCAGCGCTGGGGCAAATCGTGATTCGCCTGCTTGAGCCCGCTGAACGCGATCGCTTCGACCAAGTGCTCGTCGAGAAACACTACCTGCACAGCGCACGCATCGGCGGGCGCAGCCTGCGCTACGTGGCCGAACTGAACGGTGAATGGGTCGCGCTGCTGTGCTTCAGCGGAGCCGCGCCGCATGTGAAAGCGCGCGAGAAGTGGATCGGTTGGAACGTGCGCCAGCGCGCCCGGCGGTTGGGAATGGTGGTCAACAACAGTCGATTTCTGGTGCTCACCGACCGGCACGCCTATCCGAACCTGGCCTCGCGAGTGCTCGGACTTTGTCTGAAACGAGTCGATGCGGACTGGCAGAGGCAGTGGGGGACGCCGGTCCTGTTGATCGAGAGTTTCGTCGACGAAAGCCTGTACCGGGGCACCTGCTACCGCGCCTGCGGTTTCGAGGCGGTCGGTCTGAGTGCGGGCTACGGCCGCGACAGCCGCGACTACTACCTCAAGCACGACCAGCCCAAGCAACTTTACCTGCGGGCGCTGCGCCGCGACGCCGCCGCGATCCTGCGCCAAGGCCGCCTGCCGGCCAAACTGGCCGTGCATGAACAAAACACCAGCGGCCCGTGCCCCCTGCGCGCCGAGGCGCTCGGATCTTTACTGGAGGCCTTCCAAACCCTCGGCGACCGGCGCCGGGGGCACGGCCTGCGCCACCCGCAGCCCTTCGTGCTGGCCTGCGCCACGGTGGGGATGCTGATGGGGGCCGGCGGCTACGAGGCGATGGAAGACCAGTGCGCCAAGCTCACGCAGCGGCAGTTGCGTGCGCTGGGGTGCCGCTACAACCAGAAAAAGCAAAAATACCGCCCGCCCAGCGACACGACCTTCTACCGCGTGCTCAATGCGGTCGAGCCGGTGCAGTTGGACCGAATCGTGGGCGAGTGGATGATGGGCCGCGAGGTCGGAGTGCTCGAACGACTCGCCGTGGACGGCAAGACGCTGCGCGGCAGCGGCCGCACGGACGGCAAACCGCTGCAACTGCTCTCGGCGGTCACCCACCGACTGCGCCTGAGCGTGGCGCAACTGGCCATCGCCGAGAAAAGCAACGAGATCCCGGCGTTTGCCCCACTGCTCGAAACCATCCCCCGACTGGAGGGCAGCATGATCACCGCCGACGCGATGCAATGCCAGCAGGAGGCGTCGCGCTACCTCACCCAACAGCGCGGCGCCGACTACCTCTTCGGCCTCAAAGGCAATCAAGCCGGCATCCTGAAACGAGCGAACGTGAAACTCCCGCAGGAGTTTTTTTCCCCCTGAGCACAACACCGGCTGGAGCAAACAGCACGGCCGACTCGAACGCTGCCGAGTGCAGCGCAAAACCGTCACCCCCGAGGACGCCGGCCTGTGCGGTTGCCGACAGTTCATCGCGGTGTGGCGCGAGCGCCAGTATCTCAAGCGCGCCCGGGTCGTAAAGGAAGAGCAGCAATACGCCTACTACGTCACCAGCGCCGAACCCGACGCCTATGACGGGGCCGGGTTGTTGGAGATCATCCGCGGACACTGGAACGCGGTCGAGAACGGCTCGCACCACCGCCGCGATGCCTCCCTCGGCGAGGATGCCTCGCGCATCGCCCACCAACCCCACCGCCACGGCGCGCACGTCATGGCGACGTTGCGCAGTTTGGTGCTCGGCCTGTTCGAGTTGCAGAAGCACCGCGGCGAAGTCGACGGCTACGTGCCCGGCTGGCGGCGCAGGATGGACGGCAAGCAGGCGGTGCGGTTGCTCAAGCGAGCGGCCTGAAACTCCCGGAAAGTTTTTCCCGTTCGCCACCAGCCGAGCGGGAGCAAAGTTGAGCCGGAAGCGGCTGCGGCGCATACCCGCAGCCCCCACCGGCAGCCGGAACGGGACAATCCGGCGCCGTGGCCATCAAAAGGCCCGGCGCGCCGCATCGTCCTGCGAACGCCGCGATAAAACGCCCACTCACGAGCGTTCCGCTTCATCACGCTCCTTTCAGACGAAATAGCCCTG
>Ga0208414_1001408_pt1 | contig 18419 bp, 36 predicted proteins | sample AntAceMetag02UKE_FD_184770 | JGI IMG/M metagenome (GOLD analysis project Ga0208414, IMG submission 184770) | Saline lake microbial communities from Ace Lake, Antarctica - Antarctic Ace Lake Metagenome 02UKE (SPAdes) (version 2) | ecosystem: Environmental > Aquatic > Non-marine Saline and... | reverse complement strand
AGGTTTTTGCGGGGTCTGCCTAGCCTGGAGTTCATCAGGGCCTCAGCCTTGAACAGTTCATCTGAGTCTATGTATCGGCTGGTATAGCTTAGAGCCCCCCAGTGAATCCAGTTGTAAATTGTGCGGCGTGATTTGTTGATCACCTGAGCGGCTTCATCAACCGTAAGTGCTTTGGTCATTTAGTTCCTTTCGTGTTGGTGAAAAAGGTAGCTTGGCGAGGGTGAAAAAGGTAGTGCTTACAATCGTTTAGCCCTCTAAACAATCGCAAGGGGTTTGATAACACTTGTAACCAATCGGTTACTATGGCGTTTGTGTCGTAAAAGTTACATTCCACTATTGTGGAGTCTTGTGCATTTTTGTGGATGCTGGCTTTTATGTTTTTGTGGATTGTCAGGAAACTACCGCTTTCGGTATAGTTCTGACATAAGTGCCAATTAGGTGCGAAGTATGCACTAGCTTCCCTGCCAATCTCTGACCGTGTTTTCTTAGTCATAATCTCTGACCGTGTTTTCGTAGTCATCTTGTACATCTTGTACAGGTTAAACTGTTCGGGATTTCCGAACGCTTGCTTAGTCATCTTTTGCCTCTCTTATTAGCGTCATTAGCTCCACTTCGCTAATTTTGTGAGTTCTGTTTGATGCTCCGTCAAATAGCCGAAAGTGATTAAAAATCCCTTTGTAGATTTGGTTACGCTCTGCAATTACCGCTCTAGCTATCTTGGTTTCTATGACCGCAATTAGTGCGTGTGGTGCATTCAGTAAATCGTTCGCCCAGTGATTATCTAAGAACTCTTGCTCTGCTTGTAGCTCGTCAGGGTCAAGTGACCCTAGGTAATCGTTTGACTCACTCATCTTGACCCTCCCTAATTGTTGCTTCTAGCTCTTGGGCCGTATAAGGGTACTCAAGGGCCTCGATTATGGTGCGCTTAGCCTCTTTAGCCTGAAACACTTTGATGATCCGCTCACGCTCTAGCTCAATTCCAGCTTCATAGCCCAGTGTCCAATAAAGCTTGTTGCTGTCGTTGCTTTCATCAATCAACTTTTGCCTCTCTAATTGTTATAATTAGCTCTGCCATGCCGTAGCAAACTGAGTGGTCGCATACGCCCGAATTGTGAAAGTCAAAACAAATGCGGGCCTCAGCCATTTTGCTTATGCGCTCACGCTCTGCCTCAATGCCAGCCTCACGGCCTTTAGTCCATAGGATTTTGCCGCTCATGTCTTTCATGTCAATCATTTTTGTCCTTTGAATAGAATCCTTGGCCCTTGAAGTGGGCATCAGAGAATGAATAGTCCCTGGTCATTGGTGTCATGCAATTTAGGCAACCTGGGAACTTTACCTGGTCCATGGGGCTATTGATTGTGATGGTTATGGGGCATGTTTTACACCCAAATAGGTAGTTGGGCATCAGATACCTCCAAAATCAAAAGCCTCTTGGCTTAGTCGGTTTGCTATCAGCTCGCAATACTTTTCCTCCATTTCAACCCCTATTGAGTGGCGGCCCAAGTTTCTGGCAGCCATCAGGGTTGCGCCTGACCCTGCGAACGGGGCTGCAATTACACCCAATGTCTTTTGGATCAGGGTTTCCATCAGCCCCACAGGCTTAGGGGTTGGATGGTCTGGTCTGTTAGCAACTGGTGGCTTGTTTGCCTTTATGACGCTACTGCCACGCTGACCAACGAAGCCATGTCCAAAAACATAAACTTCCTCATGTGAATTACCCCAAGGCATTGTGAGGTCACCCATTCCTGGGTCATCACCTTTTGACCAAATCAAAAGGTTCTTAATGTTGGCGGGCCTTTCTACTCGCCAAGTGCCGAAAACTAGCGCTGGGCCTGCTCCCCAAAGTGCTAACGCCTTGTCTCTTATTTCAACGTTTTTATCGTTGGCCACCATTTGAAAGTCCCTGCCTTTTACCCTGTTGCTTTTGTAGGCCATCCCATAGGGCGGGTCAGTAACCAGCACATCAGCCTCAAGCCACTCAGTTATTTCTAGGCAATCGCCGTGGTAAAGGGTCACTAGGTCATTTTGGAAGTATGGGGTTGTCATTTTTTTAGGCTCTCAAGTAGGTATTGCATGTAATCAGTGGTCAGGCTTGGGTTCTCAATTATCCTGTCCAAAAGTAGGTCAATTACTCTTTGTTCGCCTTGCTTGCGGTAGTTTTCCCTAACCCTGTCAGCGTGTGATGTCGCTTGCAATTCATTCATCAGGCCCTCTCTCTTTCAGCCAGGTTGGCGTAAAATGCCATCTTTTCTGGCGGGATCACAAACCCGCAACTGTGGCACTTGACCTGGAGGTCATCACCAAACTCAGATGGGGGGCTGTAGACGGTTTTTAGGTTACAGCTTGGGCACGGGAGCAATGTGGTTCTTGATTTTTCCTCCAGCGGGTAGCGGTAGAGCGCTTGATCAAGTGTTTTCACTAGGGGTATTAGATAAATGATTTCTTTGCGGTTGACTAGGTTGTCAATGTCCTGGTGAAGCGCTTGGCAGATCTCTCTGGCCTTTCCATAAACCTGGATGTGATTCCACTTCACTGGAATGTAACCACCTGTGAGGGCTTGCCACATGTCCTCAGCTAGTTGCCAGGCATCAAGGTTGAAAGGGGCTGGTGGATCTTTTTTCAGCGGCTTGGGTGTATCCAGTTCCATGGGCGAGCGCATCACATAGATTTCCCTCAGATGCTGTAACGCATTTGGGGCCCCCTGGAGGGCACTTCTAAGGCCGTCATAACACATTGCACACAGCAAGCCATAATTGGCCTCCATGGGGCTTTTGTGGCTTATGACACAGGCCCTAGTCATTGCTGAGCCTCTCAAGTTCATCACTTATGTAAAAACGGGCCTTTTGTAGGTCCTGGATTCTGTCATCCTTTAGGCCAGCTCTCCACAGATACTTCATGGCGTTGCCAATGTTGAAATTCATGTGCCTAGTCACCTGGATGGCCTCAATGCCACTGGGGTGGCTGGTGTAGTGCGCTGGGTGATTCACTGGGTCATTCACTTCTGCTCTCCAAACATTTCTCTTTGCGCCACAGCCGCCTTGAACCAAGCTGTCTTGTCTATCGTGCAGTTTGGGCAGGTGACATGATAGTTGAATCGTGGTGGCGTGTCCCAACCAGTGTTGAACAGTTCCTCTGCATCTTGTCCAGCTGTCTTGGTTCCACAGCCCTCACATGTATAAATAGTGTTCAATTTTTCACCATTTCATAAAGTAGGCCCAGCTTCACCTGAACAGCGGCGTGTTCCCGTGTCTTGGTGGTGCCGTTGGCCTGGGCAATGTTCACGGTGGTCTGGAGTTCGCTCAAGATTATCCTGAGCACTCTGTCACGCTCAGAGTTCTTGCCACGCTCTAAGCCCTCCACATAATGCTGGGCGGCCACATCTGCTGGGACTGACTTACTTGATTGCATCTTTTACAACCTCCAAACAGCGGTCATAGCCAAGGGCTTGAGTCTTGGTCATTCCCAGCTCACGCTCTCTGTCTTTTTTGTATTCCATCATTACCCTCAGCTGTGAGGCTTGGATGCTTTTGCCATGCCTGTAGCCTGAGTTGAAAGCTTCATCCAACTCAGTGGTGAACAGGCGGTCTGCGATTTTATACCTGAGCTCTGTGAACATGGTTACCTCTCTTAGAACGCAATGTGCGTGTTGTAAAAGGACATGGCAAAAGGCCATGCCCAAGCTAGTAGGTGACGGTGTGACTCTGTGAGGACCAGCACTAGGCCGATTAGACCTAGTGTGATCAGTGACAGGAACTGTCTGGTGTCTTTGGTCATTACAGGACTAACCCTTTAGCTGAACAATGGCGTGGATAACAGCGTCAAAATCCTCCACTGAAATCATGTCAGGCAAACCCATTTGGTTGACTGCAAACGGTGCTATTTGCCTAGTAGGTATCTTGACCCAGTTCTTGCCAGCGCATGGCTTACAGTTGCAAATTGCGGTGTAGACATGATTCGCATTTCTGTCGGTGAACCACTCCAGATGTCCTTTTAGGCTGTAGGTGTTGCTTAGTGTTTGCTCTTTCATTTTGGGGCCCTTTCATGTGCCTTGGTGGTGCGCTTGATTAGACCCTAGCATGAATGGTGCATCATTGTGCAAGTTTTATTTAGTGGGCGTGTCGGATCTAGCCAAGGTGCCAAGGGATGTCAGCGGGTTCAATTCTGAAATGCACACCCATTTCACCTGGTTCCCCGTAAACCTTTTGGGCCTCCCATTGGACAATCAAAGCATCATCAGTCATCAGCTGGCCATACTTTTCTAGGCTTATGGAATCCCCTAATGAGCGCTGGAGCTTGTCGCAGTCTGGGGCTACGGATGGCCAGAGGCGCTTGACTGTCTTGGGCCTTGGCATGACAAATGTTGCTGTGACCTTTACGGGTTCAGTGAACATCTGGAAGTCTGGATGTTGCTCTAGGTAGATTTTTACGGCGGCGGCAATGCCCTCACGGAATGGGGCTAGTTTCTTGCTGGCCTCTATGAACCTGCCACCGCTGGCGTGGTTGCCGCCCACATAACGCTTAGAGCCCTGGGGGGCGGGTTCTATCCCACCAACCCAGAGCTCCATGCTTTGCTTGGTTGTTATTTTTTCCCCTGCCTCACAGCTAGGACTATCGAAGTCACAAAAAGCCACGCACACAAAAGGTATGCCCCGCCTTGGAGGAAAATGTTGCTTGCATCAGCGGCCAGTAAGCCAAGAAAAACGGCAAACACCAATGTATAAGCTAGAGCAGCCATGATCTAAAAGGGCATTTCCTCAGTAGCGACTGTTTCAATCTTTGGATTGTTGACATGAATTGCGGCATAACGAACTTGGCCGTTATCGCCCTCAAATTCCTCAACTCGCACTGACAGGTTTCCGCTGACATTGACGATAGCGCCAACCTTGATTCCAGCGGGTTGTTCCCAGATAGTGAATTTCTCTTTGCGGTCTGTTCCTTGTTTGTCCTGGAATGATGTGGTGACAAAGATTCCCTTGTCCGTGATCAATCGCTCAACCGTTCCATCTGTAATCTGTATTTTAGCCATTTCGGCCTCTCTTTATTATTCCGTGCCTAGACTTTGCGCCCAGGATTTTCGACCCTAGCACAACCACCGTTGAAAACTAGGTCCATTTCACCAGTTATGCCGTGGCGATTTTTTGCCACATCCATAATCATTCTAGTCTGCTCAAACTCGGCATCACTATCAGACCTCTCACGCCTAAGCAAAATCACCACATCAGCATCCTGCTCAATGGCTCCAGAGTCTCTAAGGTCAGATAGCGCTGGGGCTTTGTCTTGCCTTGATTCACTTTGCCTGTTCAGCTGAGCAAGTGCAATCACAGGAACCTCAAAGTCTCTAGCCAAAGCCTTGAGGCTCATTGAAAAATCACTGATTGATTCATACCTTTTGCGGCCTGGAATGGTGTCATGGATCAGCCCCAAGTAGTCAATCACAATGGCCCTGAGTCCACCGTTTTGCTGGAGGGTCCTAGCGTGTGCCCTAATGTCGTTGATGGTCTGTGTGCCCTTATCAACAATCGCCAAGTTGGACTCACCAAGTTCGTCCTTGGCTTTGTTCAGGGCTTTCCAATCAAAGTCAGACAGGTTGCCTTTTTCTAGGTTGCCTAGATAGACGCTGGAGGTCATTGCATACATCCTGGTCAGTAGCTCTGTCTTGGACATTTCTAGGCTGTGGAATGACACTGGGCCCTCTTTGCTGAGGTGATAGGCGGCTTGTAATCCAACCACGGTCTTACCCACACCAGGGCGGGCTCCGATCACATACATTGCGCCAGGGCGAAATCCACCAATGGCGGTGTTGAGTGCATCCCAAGGACTTTTCAGGTAGGTCCTAGGGGTGGCCAGAACCTCCAAGTGACCTAGGGCTAGGTGGCTGACATACTCAATTTTTCCAGTGGTCCTGCTTTCAGCAAGCTTTCCTAGATTGCGGCGGGCTTCATCAATCACCGCATCCAAATCCTCAGCTGGTGATCTGGCCACAATGCTATGACCTGTGTTTCTGAGCTCACGCCTGATGGATTCGTCACGCACAATCTGAGCATAAAAGCTGACATTGACAGCGGTAATGCTCTCATGTTGCCAAGCGTGGACATCCTCAGAATGGCTTGGAAGCTTAGCGGCAACGGTCAGGGCATCAATGGCCTGATGTTTATTTCTCATGTCGCACAGCGCTTGATAGACCCTGCCCAGCTTTAGGTCATTGAAGTCCTCTGGCACCAGATTGATTTCATCTAGGGCCTGTCCTTTCGATAGCAAAATGCTGCCAAGAATTGCGATTTCAGGATTCATTAGTTGCCACCTGTGAACTTATGCTTTTTGACTGGTGCCTCTTGCTTGCCCTTGGACCATTTCGCCTCTTGCCTAATCCAGTTTTTCCAGGTGAGGTCCCAGTTCTTTTTTGTGGCGGCTTTCGTGGTGCTGTTCCAGTGGTCCATAAATGCGTGGGTCTCTAACTTTAAATCAACCCAAGGAAAGTGCTCAGCCATGAGGTCCCAGGATTGCTTAGAGGGTTTGAAAGAATCAGAGATTCTGGTCCCATTTTCCTTGACTGGTTTGGGTGCTGTTTTGCCCCCTGTTTCTTTAAGGGTTCTACTAAGGGTTTGCGTGCCACTGGTTGTCACCCCCAATTTACCTGAGTTGTCACCCCCGTTTACCTGAGCTGTCACCCCCGTTGCACCATCTGTCACCCCTGTTACCCAATCTGTCACCCCTGGGAGGTTGACCCAATAGCGGTTGGTTTTGTATTGGGCAAAGCCCTCACCAGCTTGGCGCTCAATGATCAGCTCACCCAGATTTTCAAGCTCAGCTAGGTCACGCTTGATTGACCTCTGGGAGGCGTTGGCTTTTTTGGCTAGTGTTGCGATTGAAGGCCAGGCACCTAGCTCACCTTGCTGGTCTGCTATTGCTAACAGCACCAGCCTGGCTCTGCCCTCAGATTTGGAACTGGTCCAAACCTCATTCATTATTTTGATAGTCATTTGCGGCTCATTTCATGTCATTTCATGTTACAATTTAGATGTTACTTGTTGGCTTAGTCCCTCATTTGACCCTTTCATGTTACGGGAGACCCCTGGCTAATTGCTGGGGGTTTTCCTATTGTCCTGGTGAAGTCATCTAAAAGCAAATACCAGTTACCAGAAACATAATCATACACTGTAACCTCCAGCGGGTTTTGCCAGGTCCTCAGCTTCCAGCCATAGTGCTGAGCGGTCACTGCCGCCTCGCTGGAGGCTTCGATTAGGTGATTGAAGTAAGCGCAAAGGGTAATAATGTTTGAGGCGTTAGAGAGGCGCTTGGCCTTTGAGCCCCCAGCACCACGGTTTACTCTGTGCTGAGGGACCAAGGTGTCATCCTGGAGACCACAGTGGAGACAATGGCTGTCTCTTGCTAGGTATTTTCTGAACTCTTTTTCAGTCACAGTCATCAAAGTAGCTTTGGCAGACTTCACAGTTACCATCACAATCCACACAGTAGGTGGTCTCTTGCACTTGCTCCATTGCCATTCTGTGAAGTTCTGCGAATACTAGGCGCTCTTTCCTAGCCGCCCGCCTTGCTTGAACCCACTTAGAAAACATCATCCCCTCCACTCCATCTGAATCAATTTGCCAGCAGCCATAACCGCCATCTGGGACTCACTTAGGTGCCTAATCTTTGCCTTGATTCTGTTCAGTTCTACTTTGGCCAGATCAGCTTCAAATCTGACATCCATAGCCTTGAGTTTTGCCACCGCTTGGCGGTCTACAATCGTGCCCTGAGCACTTAGCAACTCAGTGGCCTCTACTCTGTCGGCGGAGCTTGCAAGTTCTAGATACTTGATTTCAGCCTCAGCAAGTAAGGCAATGCCCTGCTCACTCTGGTTGCGTATCTTCTCCAGTTCCCTGATTACCTCTTTCGGGGTCTCCATTGATAACCTCTCTCAATTTCATGCCTAATTTTTTTAGCTCTTTATACTCCGCCTCACCCTCATCCTGGTATCCCTGGAGGTAAAGCGATTGGACCAGCTCTCTCTTTTCATTGATTGCGGCCACCAGTATGTTCCTACTCAGTAAATGCATCCGCTAAAGCTGTCATTGCTGTCAGTGTTTCCTTGGGTGCCTTGGCCTGTCTGGCCTGATTGAAAACATCACGCAACACCTCAACTGTTTCAGCTTTGGTTGCCTCTGCTAACCAGTCACGGGTTTCTGGTTGTCTATTTCGGATTTCCTCAGAGGATGCCACGCCCTTTTTTGTGTCTACGGCAAGCGCCGCAACCATAGCCCTGCCCCAGGCGGCTGTCTCAGCGTTCTGGACCTCTGAGTCCCTAGTGAATCTGGTTGGCCCTGGTACGGGCTCCCACGCTGTTCCAATGCCAGGGTTAGTGTCCTCAGGTGATCGGTATGCGGCGGCTGTGTAGACCACCCAATCCTTACCACCAAAGTCAGATAAAAACTCTAGGCTGACTTGCCCCAGATTTCCGTCTGGGAACTTTTCACGAAACTCAACAATGCGTGAAGCTACATCTATGTAGTCCAGCGGTCCCTTGTAATCAGACATCAGCCAACCTCACTTCAATCTGGTCAGTTATGGTGAGCCAAATGTCTATGCCGCCAACCAGGATTGCCACTTGATCAGGCATAAAGTAATCGGACCTGACACCTTGGACCTCTCCCACAATGTAAGTGTTCTCATTATTCGGGCGCTTGATTGTCAAATCAACCAAGTCACCAATGGTTAGTTCTTGGGGGTTCATTAGTTCCCTTTCTTAGTCACTAAAAACGGCGTTCCAGACCCTCTGGATTGCCGACTAAACATGTGCTGGCCGTTGACCATTCCACGCTTTGCATTTCCCATAGTATCAATAACCTCACTCTTGAGTGCAAGCGCCACAGCCTTGGCTTTAGATTCTGCCTCTAGTGCGGCGGCCAGATCAACACCAACATCACCTAACTCAACCTGTGAATCCTGAATGTTTGGGTTCATTCGCCTCACGCTTTCATAGGTGCTGGTTGATCCATCCCAATCTGGTGCCGTGTTTTCATCAACACACTCCAGGAATTGCTCCACCATCATCATGTCTGCCGATTGCTGAAACACATCAGCCTTGACCTCAAACTCACGATAGTCAGACCCGCCGATAAGAACAGCCACATAAGCCTTTTTCAGACCAAGGGTGCTCATGTACCACTGAACCTGTGTGAGGTAATAATCAGGCACACCATCAGCCCAATCATCTGGGTATTTTGCGGTCTTGATTTCGACCACGCTGAGGGTGCCGTCAGTTTCCTGTGCCAAGCCATCAACATTTGCAATCTGGAATGAGTGCTCCAGGCTTTGCCATGTTCCAACATCACGCTGAATAGTTAGCTCTGGGTGTTCATCTGCGAACTTGTCCAGCACTACGCCCTCAAGTCTGCGGCCCCATTCCATTGGTGGGCTGTCTGGTACATGATCAGGAATGTGCCCTGAGAACTTTGCCCAAGCCGTATAGGGTGACTCCCACTTATTTAGCCCCGCTATGGTGCCAACTAGGGACCCGCCCACCTTGCCCTTTCGTAGTTCGTGCCACTCTGGTTGGGAGCTGTCAAAGGTCCCCAAGTGCTTTGCTGTTTGGATTTGCATGTTGTCCTTTCAATGTGTAATGATTTCACCATACACGAAAGGCAAGACATTGATCAAACTAAATGATGTGGGCATCTGGGACATGAACTGTTCCAAGTGTCACACTATGTTCACGGAGCAAACCACACAAATCCCTATGAGCATGTCAGAGGTGATGAAGCTTGGCTGGAAATACGGCTGGAGCATTAGCCGCTCAGAGCACCAGATGTGTCCAGGGTGCTGGAATGTTTGAGACCCGCCACTCTAGAGACCTTTGGAACCAACTGAATGAAGCCATTGAGGAATCTAGGGTGATTCCTGGATGCCGTGATAGCGATCCTGAGGCATGGTTTCCGCCTGAGACCCCAGGAATAGGGGCCGCTTACAATGTGGCCAGAAAACTCTGTGCCAAATGCCCTGTCCAGCGGCTATGCCTTGAGTATGCCATGGCTAACAATGAGGCCCACGGGCTTTGGGGCGGGCTGACACACAGAGAGCGTGTGAAGCTGAAAAGGAAACTATAATTTAGGCACAAAAAAAAGACCCCCAGCGATTGGCTAGGGGTCTTTTTTGTTGGGGTAAGAGACAACCCCACCACGCCATTACACGGTGATGGGGTATTAATTATTTAGGCTTTGGATTTAGCCACGATTGATGTTAGCACTGATAGCAAAGCGGCACCAGCTGAAACGCTAATCAGTCCAGCGTAGTCAATGCTAAATAGACCAACACTTCCAGCTCCAAGGGCCGCAATCGCCGCCTGTGCAAATGTCTTGATGGCTCTCTCGCCAGCGTAGCTCCAAAATTCTAAGGTAAAAATCTTCATGGTTCTAGGTCCTGTCTGTTATTTCTCTTGATGTCCTCAAAGGTTGCTGAGGCTGTGTAGGCGGTCACAATTATTGTCAGCAAAGCTATGCCGCCAGTGACCAGGTTATTACTCACGCCTGTGTCCCAGAAAAAGGTCAGAGCCCCAAACAGAATGATGGCAACTGCCAGCCTGTAAGCGCCGTAAATTAGCCGCCGTCTGAACTTCCAGTTATCGGTTTCGGTCTTGACCTCGCCGCCGAGAAAAAACATGCCATCAATGGCTGTCAATCCTAGCTTTTTTAGAGTGGCCTTTTGCAACATGAGCACACCTCTGGTTTCTTTTTCAGCTGTTTGTTGATGAATTTGGCTATGTCATACACCTTGCCATAAAACACACCCTTGAGGGATGTGCTCAGCGTAATGTGCAAATGTGCGCCACGGCTTGCCGATCCTGTGTTCCCGATTCGCCCAGCTGGGTCACCTTTTTTTAGCATGTGACCTGGGGCCAGTCTGACCATACAGGTTGAGCCGTCAGTGTGCTGTGATGACCCTTGACAATTTATGCCATGAGCGTTGCAAGACAGGTGACAATAACCAATGTAATGAATCCCAGTTGATGCCGCCTGAATCATCACCCAGCCAAGAACATCAGACCACTGGACAGATACGCACTCCCCGTCAGTGACGGCTGGAATGAGCGCATTAGCTCCAGGTGCATAGTCAGTCCCCCTGTGCGGGTTAGTGCGCCTGACGGTCACGCCAAAGCGGCTGGTGATCGTGCTCTCGGGGAATGGGTGCTGCCACCTAGACAAGGTTGATGGTCCTACCCACGGCAAATGAAGTGTTGAGCTTCATTAGCTGGAGGGCGTATTCGTGCCTGGTCATCCCCTCTGGGAGGTGTAGCTGGGCAACGGTCAGGATGTTTTCACGCTCAGCCATGATGTGGGTAGATTCTTTTTGCGGCGGCAAAAATTCATCAGCAGGCACAAAGTCCCAATCCCTGAACTCAGCATTAGGGGTGTTTTTCTTTTTAGTCATTAGCCTTTCCGTTTCTTTGGCTTGTATTTGTTCATAATGTTCCCGTCAGTTGATTGACAATTCCCAGCACTGCACCGACTAAAGCGGCCCAAGCTATCTTTTCAATCCAAGCGTTTTTGGCTTGCTGAATTTCTAGCTGAGCAACCCGCTCAGGAACCGTGTCCAAGTAGCCAAGCTTGGCTGTGAGTTGAATTAGTAGGCGTTCATTTTCCAGCTGCTTGCCATAGAGCATTTGGAGAGTGACCCTAGCGTGAGGCTCTGGGGATTCCATTACTCAGGGGTTTCATCTGGCTCTGGTGGGATTATTTCAACCCACGCCAGCTCAGACTCGTTCCAGTAGTAAGGCTTGCCATCGTCAGGCATTGGAGTCGGTGGTTTGTAATCAAAAGCTTCTTCATTCCAAGCCCAGCTATTATAAATCTGGATTGCTTCAAACTTCACGCCGTTGTACCTAGCCCCAATCCAAGCTGGGTTTGATTCATTTGTTTGAAGAGCTGTGTGGTCAAAAAGTTTTTGCGAAACCCCCAGTGTATCTTCAATAATGTTGATAACAACTTGGTTTTCCAAAATTGCAACTTTCATGTCAAGACCTTTCTATCAAAATAATAATGCCACTTTTGCCATCGCCGCCTCGTAGGCTATTGCCAGCTCCTGTGTAGCCTCCTGCGCCGCCACCGCCGCCGCCGACATTAGTTGAAGAAACTCCGTTACCACCGGTTTCGCCTATGCCGCCACCGCCGCCGCCAGCGTAGACACCGCCGCCTAGACCTACCCCCCCGTTAGTAGAAACGCCAGTTAGGGCTGGCTGAAGTAGGGTTGCAACTGTAAATGAACTAATAATGACACTAACGGAACTTGGCAATGAAACCCCAGAGCCAGTTCCGCCTGCCCCAGGCGTTCCAGCATTAGTTTGACCAGTAGAACCGTCTGAACCTTGAAAGCCTGAATTATTGTTGCTTGTAAGGGTAGCGTTTGCAGATACGCCACCACCACCACCAGAACCACCATCGCCGCCATCGCCGCCATTAAGGTTTGAACTGACCTTATTGCCACCGAGTCCACCATTAGCGGTGAGTGAACCTATCGAAGAAGCGCCGCCCTCACCACCGTTACCGTTGGAGAATCCATTTCCGCCAGCCCCAATGGTTGCTGTGTAAGTTCCCGCTGTAACAACGCCAGTTGAATAGTACCCCGAACCGCCGCCGCCGCCAGCGCCATCATCTACATTAAGCCCACCGCCGCCGCCGCCGCCGCCGATAACATAAGCATCGTAATCCATCTCTAAAATAACTGATTGGGTTGAAGTTAAGACTTGGTATGTAACGGAAGTGATTTCATTTCCAGAATTTATGAGTTCAAATCCTAATTCCACTAAGGTGGCGCTTTCGTTTTCAATAAAGACCTTGCTAGTTTCAGCAGGAAAAACTAAATAAGAACTGACATCATTGAAAGTCACAGACTCAATAAGTTCATCAGAGGAATCAACAAGAAGAACAGTAACTTCGCCTGTGGTGGTTTTTGCATTATAGGTTTTTCCCGTCTCAAAGGCAGAAAAGTCAATGTTTGTCACTGTGCTTGGATTAACAAGGAAAACAATTTCGCCGCCGCCGCCGCCACCCGATACAGGTGGGAAACTTGAAACGCCCATTAGTTTATCTCGCTTCCGAATAGGTGGAAAGCCAGAGCATCTGCCGTGGCTGAGTGAACCGTAAAAACATCAGTTGCCCCCATAGTGATGCCAAGGGTAAAGGTGTTCAAAGAGTTAGCTGGAACGCTGACATCATAAGCAATAGCGTTTCCAGTGGTCGCTGAGGCCGCCGCTTGGCGAACATAGACCCTAGCCACTGCCACCGTTGCAGTTACATTAGTAATAACCAAGGTGCTAATTACCGTTGAAGTGCCGCTCGGTACCGTGTACAGGTTTGCGTTGTTTGTGTCGGTTGGGTTTACTTGGCCCAATACCTTATAGGTGGTTGCCATTTTTTATGCTCCGATCATTAGGAAAGGGTGAAGTGCTTGCTGTGATGCAATGATGTAAGTGCGCCTGTCTGTGACATCACTAGACACAATGCTGGTGGCCTCAGAGGGGATTGTTACTAGCGCAATAAGAATTTGATAGATTCCAGTATCAGTCTGGGTTGGCGTTGGTGGCACTGGGTTGCTTACCACGGCTGTGCCTTGAATTATTTTCAGCACAATGGTGTTGGCCGCTGGGTCTAGCTCCACAACCACGCCATCAATTCTGGTGTCCGTGCCAGCGGTGTCTAGGGTCAGGGTTGCCTGGCTGGTGTTTATGTAATAGTGACCACGAACCATGGCCTCACCAGCCGCAATGCGAACCTGTAAACCAGAGTCATCACCAGTGACCAAGAGCGCTGTGGTGTCGGGTCCACCGTTGACACCCTCGCCAATGTGTCTGGCCCACTTGCTAAATTGACTCTCTGTGACATCAACATTTTCAAAGGGGTAACTTTGTTGGGCCATTTCTCTCTCTCTTTCGCTTTTATTTTATAGCTTATTTGTGATGCTGAACGGCTAGTTTCTCTCTAGGTTTGAAATTCTTTGCTGGAGCTCATTGGTTTTGGCCAGCACTCTTGCTTCATACTCAATGCCAACTGGTGTGCCCACGGTTGCCCCAAGGCGAACGCCATCAGCGTCAATGGAAATGCCAACCTCTGTGACCACGGCACTTGCCTCTAGGTCATTGATTACCACGGTAACCTTGTCACCTAAATACCAGTCCTGACCAAACCTCATGTTGAAATCATCTGACGGGGTGACTGACATCTGGACAATAGTTTTGCCGTCATCAACCAAAAGTTCCTCGCCCGATTGAGCCAGCTGTGCTGTAGTGTCTGATCCACGGCTGTCTGAGAACACTTCAATCCTGCGAGACCATTCCGTTTCTGCGGCTTGGGATGCTGTGGTTGTGACCTCAAGAAACTCTCTTAGTTCAGCCTGGCCAGCCCCGCCAATAATTGCCCTGGTTACCTTGGCTGAGGCGTAAGCATACATGGCCCTAGATAGCTTGTTGTTGTCCATGTCCATTCTGATGGTGGCCGTTTTGTCTGTAGGCAAGTAAACCTGAAACTCTAGGTTGGTTCCTAGTTGCTCTACGGCGTAGCCAACCGCACCAGTTTGAGCTAGGGCATAAGCCGTTGATTGTAGTGTCTGAAACCTAGCGTTGCCAGAAACGGTTCCCCCACGCTCAGCGTCAGCCTGAATTTGGAGCCCTGTTATTTTTCTAGCCGTGGGTGCGTCAGGTCCAATGTTCGCTGAGACATAAGCTTTAAGGACTGTTTCAGCCACACCTGAGCGCACATCATGTGCATCAGTTTGCTCTGTAACATCAGCACTTGATGGGGTTGGGTAAGCCAGGCGCTCTGAGAGGATAATGTCATCACTAGTTCCAGTGATGGTCCAGTCACCCTCCACAATTTCTGGGGTCTGAACTAGGGTTGCTGAGAATGTAGGGCCTGAAAAAATAACTGAATCATCTGGGCCAGTCACAATGATGCCATAACCTGGAAGCCTCAAGAGCTCCCCAAGTCTGCTACCCTGTGGCAAGCGCATTTCCCAAGTACCAACATTGTTGAACCTAAGGATAAACTTAGCGCCTACTAGATCGCCTGGTCTAAACTGACCAATGCGGGCCAGCGTAGGGTCCCTAACCTCAATGAGTAGTTCATCAACTTGCATTAGTGAATTACCTCATACCTTGGTGAGTAGGTCAGCAAGACATTGAAATCTAAATCGGTGTCTGTGCCCAGGATGGTCAGGCCAGTTGTGCCTGATGGCAAGCTGAAAAGCTTTGGTGCAACATCAAGGCGGGCATAGAGGTTTTCATCAGCTGCGTTTGTAACGGCACCAGTCTCAGTGTTTACGGTCAGCACCTCGCCAGAGAAAACATTGGCAAAGCCAAATGTCTCCACGCCGTTGCTGATAACCAAGTCACTTACAGGACCAGTGATTTGCCAGATTGGGAAAGCCTTGACATCTCCAGCGTTTACAACCGTCACAACTCCAAGCGTTGAGCTTGAGGAAACTTTCATTTTAGTGAGCAAGGGCAAGAGTCCCCTGCCAGTTGAGCCAGTGCCAATGCTGAATTGTTCCTCAATAGCGCTTAGCCAAAATGGGTTAGGTGCTCTCATGCTGACCACCCAGCGGCACCAGGTTAGTCCAGCCGTGGTGCTTCCCCAAACGGTCTCACCGCCACCTGTGTAATGTAGTGGCAGAAATAGGCTTGTACCATCTGAGTAGTCAGCTTTAATTTGGGTGGGCCCTTGGTTGTCTTGCAAGATTCTGCCCAAGCGCCTTAGGTTGGTTTGAACCTCACCACGATCAGCGCCAAAAATAGTGATTGGCAAATCAACATCCCTAGGCAATCTTTTGCTGTGCCTGTAGACACCGCCGTCACCAGCACTGGCTTCAATCCTTACGGAGGTTGGTGGGATACCAAAGCCAGTGAGCCCTGTGTTTAGAACATAGGTTGAGTAATCAAATGTGATTGAATCATCATTGGACCCCTCAAGGCTGTAGGTTACATTTACCACTGTGCCACCACCTTAGCTCTACGCATTGCCTTGAATAGTTCTTGTTCTGAGTCTATGGATTGGTTAGGTGCGGCGTAATAGTTTATGGTTTTTCCTCCACCTTGATCTAGCCCCATCATACTTTCAAACCTGTCAAGTGGCATGACCACCTCTGGGCCAGCCTCTCCAATCAGTGCGTTGGTTGGGCGGTCAACATAGCCACCCTCAGCCAGGGCAATCCTTGGAATTGCAAGCCTGGAAAGGTTTGGAAGATTTAGCCCTACTGTAAGAGCTGGACCAAACGGTGTGGCTGGAATGTCTATCTTTACTGTGTTCAAAAGATTTATCATGCCGTTGATGCCGTCAATAACAAAGTTGATAAAGTTCTCAAAAATGCTTATGTATCCGTTGACAATGCCCACAAAAAAACTTTTGATCCCGTTGAAAACATTTTCAAAGATTGTCTTGAAGCCGTTTACAACATTATCAAACCCCTCTTTGAAACCATCCCAAATGCCTGTGATGAACCCAATGAACCCATCCCATGTTTCACCTAAAAAGGCCGTTGTTTTTTCCCAGCTCTCACTTAGGTTTTCACCGATAGTGACAAAGAAATCACCAATGGCTTCCATGACTGCCATAAATACGGCGCTGAAATCTTCCCAAGCCTGACTGACAAATGCTGTCATTGCGGCCCAGATGTCTTGAAAAAATGTCGTTTGTGTGGCTAGGTAAACAATGCCAGCAATTAGAGCGGCAATAGCAATGGCAACTAGCGTCAGTGGATTCAAGCTCAGGATGGTGTTTAGTATCGCCTGGGCAACGCCAAACAAAGTGGTGACTGTGGTTGCAATCCTGGTGGCTATTGCTTGCAAGTTGAACGCTATGAGCATCAATCCTAGGACCCCCACAAAGGTGGCGATTGTTGGAATGTTGTCAGTAATGAATCCGAAAAAGTCGCTAAATGCTGGGACCAAAGTTTCCATGATGAAGTCACTAACCCCTTGGAAAGCTGGGACCAGAGTTTCCTCTAAAAAGGGGACAAATGTTGTGGTCAAAAAGTCAGTGAAGCCCACGGCGATAGGCAAAAGAACTGTGCCTAGTGTTAGCGCTAGGTTGTCAAAAGCAACCTTGTTTCTTTCAGCGCTACGGGTCGCATCAATTTCCTCAAATGCGGCGGCTGTTGATCCAGCGGCCTCACCCTGAGCGGCAAGCTCTTGGGCAAACTTGTCAGCGCCAGTGCCAGCCAATACCTGAACCGCTGAAACTGCCTCAACTGAGCCAAGTAGTTGTTGCATTTTTCCGTTGTTGCCGTCAGCGTAATCACTGACCGCACCCAAAGCAAAGCCAAGCCCCTCTGATTCAATGGCGGCCTGAGCGCTGTTGAACCCAAGCGCTTGGAAAATGCTGTCCATTTCCTCAGATGGTCGCTGTAGTCCAGTCAGTGCGGCCTTGAGCTGGTTGGTTGCCACTGAGGTATCAGTTCCACCCACGGTTAGCGTGGCTATTGCGGCGTTGATTTCCTCAAAGCCAACTCCAGCCGCCGCTGCTGCTGGAGCAACATTTGACATGGATGATGACAGCTCAGCAAATGTAGTTTTTCCACCCTTGACCGCTGTGAACATTGAGTCAGCAACTCTTTGGGCATCCTCGGCGCTCAGGCCAAAGGCGTTGACCACTGTAGATAGACCATCAACCGCTGTGTTTACATCTGTGGTTCCAGCAATGGACGCCTTAGAGGCAACCTGTAGAAAACTTAGAGCGTTATCTTTCGGCACACCAGCTGAAATGGCGTTGTAAAGTCCATTAGTTAGAGTGTCTTGGGCAATGCCAAACTCTTTAGAGACATCCCCAACCAAGCTGGCAAACTCACCAAGGCTGGCTTTTGCGGCATCTCCTGTGGCACCCGTCAGGGTTACCACCTCGGTCAAGGCTGTCTTTAGATCAGTGGCTTCACTGACTGCCCCCGATAGAAACCCGCCAATCTTTGCGGCGGCTAGAGCTCCAGCGGCAATCCCAATGGCTGGGCCGATAGCTTTTTTGATGTTTCCTGAAAAGCCTTTTCCCGTGGATGTAGCAAGCGCCGCTCCACCAGCACCGCCAGCGCTGCCCATTTCTTTGGCAATGGCTCCTTGAAATCCCTTTGCCACTGGGATAAGTGTCACATAGGCATAAGCTTGTTCTGCCATTCAAGGTCTCCATCTTTAGCTTTTTGTAGGATTGCTCTCGCATCCCTGCGGTTTATTTTGCCAATGTGTGTTTTGTCTTGCTTACCCCAGGGCCTTGGCCACGGTTTTGGTTTTCTCTTTGAGTTCACCTGGGCAAGTAGGTCATAAGTTGCGGCGTGGATAGTCCACTCATAAGTGATTGGGTGTTGCCATTTGTTCTTGGCTGTTTGTAGCCAGCTGGTGGGGTCTGCCATAAGTATGGAAACCAAGCTGATTACCTCTGGCCAGGGAACC
>Ga0208414_1001406_pt1 | contig 18460 bp, 19 predicted proteins | sample AntAceMetag02UKE_FD_184770 | JGI IMG/M metagenome (GOLD analysis project Ga0208414, IMG submission 184770) | Saline lake microbial communities from Ace Lake, Antarctica - Antarctic Ace Lake Metagenome 02UKE (SPAdes) (version 2) | ecosystem: Environmental > Aquatic > Non-marine Saline and... | reverse complement strand
ACAATGGTTGCGATGGCCTCATAGAGGCGCACGAGGCCGAGGTGCAGGAACGCTGGCTTCTTGCGCTGCCGGACATAGTCGGCGGCGGCGCGGGCCACACGGAAGGTGTCGAAGATATCGAGGCCATTGGCGTGGAAATACTTGAGGCCCGGCTTGTGCCGGAAGTTCGCGGCGATCCAGCCCGAGGGCGTGCGGGTGGAGATGCCGATGCCGTTGTCTTCGCACACGAACATGAGGGGCAGGGGGACCGACTGGTAGGACGTCCAGCAGGCGGTGTTGATGGCACCCTGCGCAGTCGAGTGATTGGCGGAGGCATCGCCGAAGGAGCACATGACAATCGCGTCGTTTGCCAGCGTGCGATGTTCGGGCGGCAACCGTCGGGCCAGCGGGATCGAATATGCGGCCCCGACCGCCTTGGGCAGGTGGCTGGCAATGGTGGAGGTTTGCGGCGGGATGTTCATCGCCTTTGAGCCAAGCACCTTGTGGCGTCCACCCGAAATCGGATCGTCCTTGGCCGTCGAAAAGCTCAGCAACATATCCCAAGCGGGCGTGACACCGGGCACCTGCGAAGAACGCATCGTCTGAAACGCGCCATCTCGGTAGTGCAGGAACGCCATGTCGTCGGGCCGCAATGCGGCGGCCACGGCGGCCATGCCTTCGTGCCCCGATGAGCCGATGGTGTAGAACCCCTGACCTTCGGACTGCATCTTGCGCGAGCGCCGGTCGAGGTTGCGCGACAGGCACTGCGCCCGAAAGACAGCCACTGCCGTGTGAGCCGCCAGTGGACCGTCCTGGGTGCTCTTGGATGGCAGGTCGCCGGTGCGCACCCTGTCCCGGAACGCCTTGTCTACGATATCTGCGCGGTCCATCTGTCTTCCTTGCGAAACGGCGTGATGCGGGCGTGCCCCGGCCTCAGGAAAAGGCCTGAAGGTTGGTTTGGGCGCGGCCAAGGATGAGGGCGTGGACGTCGTGGGTGCCCTCATAGGTGTTGACCGTTTCCAGGTTGATCATGTGGCGGATGACGCCGAATTCGAGGCTGATCCCGTTGCCGCCGTGCATGTCGCGGGCGTGGCGCGCGATCTCCAGCGCCTTGCCGCAGTTGTTGCGTTTGATGAGGGATATCATTTCGGGTGCGGCCTGTGCGTCGTCCATCAGCCTGCCAACCCTGAGGGCCGCTTGCAAGCCAAGGGCGATCTCGGTCTGCATATTTGCCAGCTTGAGCTGAAACAGTTGCGTTTGCGCCAGCGGCTTGTCGAACTGCCTGCGGTCCAGCCCGTATTGGCGCGCGGCGAACCAGCAGTCCTCGGCCGCACCCATGACGCCCCATGCGATGCCATAGCGCGCGCGGTTCAGGCAGCCGAACGGGCCTTTGAGGCCCTCGACGCCTGCCAACAGCGCGTCCTCGCCGACCTCGACATCGCGCATGACAATCTCGCCGGTGACAGAGGCGCGCAGGCTGGCTTTCTTTTCGATCTTCGGTGCGCTGAGGCCGGGGGTGCCTTTGTCGAGAACAAAGCCCTTGATCTTGCCGCCGTGCGCGTCGGACTTGGCCCAGACCACGAACACATCCGCGATGGGCGCGTTGCTGATCCATGTCTTGGATCCGTTGAGCCGGTAGCCGTTTGCCGTTTTGGTGGCCGTGGTTTTCATGCCGCCGGGGTCGGAGCCTGCGTCAGGCTCGGTCAGGCCAAAGCAGCCGATCCATTCGCCGCTGGCCAGCTTGGGCAGGTATTTCAGGCGTTGCTCCTCGGTACCGTAGGCGTAGATCGGATACATCACCAGGCTGGACTGCACTGACATCATCGACCGATAGCCGCTATCGACGCGCTCTACCTCGCGGGCGACCAGCCCGTAGGCCACATAGCTGGACCCCAGACCGCCGTATTCCTCGGGGATCGTGGTGCCGAGCAGGCCCATGGCGCCCATTTCGCGAAATATCTCCGGGTCGGTTTCCTCGTTGGCGAAGGCGTCCGTCACGCGCGCGGCGAGCTTCTCCTGCGCGTAGGCGTGGGCGGAGTCCCGGATCATCCGCTCCTCTTCCGATAGCTGCTTTTCCAGCAGGAACGGGTCTTCCCACTTGAACGACGACAGGCCGGGGGCGCTTTGGGGGCTGAGGGTCATGTGGGCTCTCGCAAATGAAGGATTGATAAAAGGACGTATACTCCCTATACATTGTTGTCAAAGAGAATGATGCCCGAGAATCAGCCTTCAATGCAAAGGTGCACTGGCTTGAGCACGACAGCAACGAGTAGGGAAAACAACAATGGCCGACATGAGCGTGGACTTCTGCGGCGTGAAGTTCAAAAATCCGGTCGTCATAGCATCGCTTGAGACCACGAACAGCCCGGACCTAATGAAGCAGTGTTTCGATTACGGCGCCTCCGGGGCCATCATCAAAACCCTCACCGACATCGAGGATATGGCGCGCCTGACGCAGAACTCGAAGTATTGCGTGATGAACTCCAAGGGCGAGATCATCCGCGGCAAGGCGGCGCGCGACTTCGTGTTTTACAGCCGGTCGGGCTATTCCAGCACCTACTACAAGGACTGGATCCCAGACCTGATCGAAACCCAGAAATATGCCGCCGAGCGTGGTGCGCACCTGATCGGCAGCGCGGGCGCCAAGGACGTGAACGGCTGGAAAGACATCTGCCGCACGATCGAGGATTGCGGCCTGCCGATGGTGGAGCTGAACTTTGGCTGCCCGCACCCGGCGATGATGCCCGGCGTGCATGGCGGGTCAATGATCGGGCAGGAGCCGGAGGTGGCGTTCGAGGTCACGCGGCAGGTCTGCGAGTCGGTCGACATCCCGGTTATCGTCAAGCTGACGCCCGACCAGTCCAAGCCGCTGGAGATTGCCGCCGCCGCAAGAGAGGCCGGGGCCTCTGCCGTCACCGCGATCAACCGCTACACAGGCTTTGTCGTCGACATCGAGACCGGCCAGCCCCGCATCGGCGGCCCCGCCGGGATCGGCGGCACATGGGTCAAGCCGCTGTCGCTGCGCTGGGTGCACCGCATCCACGAAGAGCTGGGCATGCCGATCTCTGGCTCCAATGGCATTTTCGACCACCGCGATATCATCGAGTTCCTGATGGCCGGTGCGACGACGGTTCAGGTCGGCTCGATCCTCATGGTCAAGGGGATCAAATGGCTGCCCAAGTTGATCGACGGGCTTGAGCAGTTCATGGACGAGAAGGGCTACGAGACGATCGACGACATGATCGGCATCGCCTCCAAACGGTCGGTAAAGGACTATTCCGAACAGTTCTCGAAGAACCGTATTCAGGCCGTCATCAACGAAGACACCTGCAAAAACCCCACCTGCAATATCTGTATTCAGGTGTGTTTCTACGAGGCGTTGTCGCAGAATCCCGAAGGCAAGATCGATGTCCATACGGACAAGTGCATCGGCTGCGAGCTGTGCCTTGACGTATGCCCGTTCGATTCCATCGAGATGAAAGAGGCTACCCCCGAGCAGCTTGCGCAGGGGTACTTCAACATACCTGACGGGGTGTTTGAAAAGGACAAGTTCGACACCAACCGAAACAACATGGAAACCATCCGGCAAAACAGTCCTAAATTTGCCAACGAACCAGCAGAATAACGAACTAGCAGAACAAGGAGACCACCATGGCCGTAAACAAAGTGCACCGCGAATTTTATACACTCGACATGGACGAGGGCTGGGAAACGCCCAAGGGCTATCCGTCTGGGATCAAGCAAAAGATCCTGTCGGGCCACCTCGACATGGAAAACCGGCAGGGCGGCTGGACCCGTCTGCTGAAGTTCGAGCCGGGCACCTACACCACCGTGCCGTTCGAGCATGACTACTGGGAAGAAGTCTTCGTGATGACCGGCGACATGTGGGTTGGCAACGAGGGCGAAGAGGGCGGCGAGCGCTTTGGCCCGAACACCTACTGCGTGCGTCCGCCGCATGTGCCCCACGGCCCGTTCCGGACCGAAGAGGGCTGCCTGCTTATCGAGATGCACTACTACGAGCCGCAGTAAAACCTCCCCCACGGGTCGCGGCACCTCCCGCCGCGACCCGCTTCAATTTGGCGGCGCATATGATCCAGAACATCACAGACCTGTCCCGCAAATTGCAGCGCGGCAAACTTTCCAGCCGGGCTCTGGTGGACGAAAGCTTTGATGCCATCGCCGCCGCGGGTGCCGAGGGCGAGAAGGCATTCCTGACCCTGTATCAGGATCGCGCACGCCGCATGGCCGACTGGATCGATCAGGGCCGCAAGGATGGAATGAACTTGCCCGCACACGCAGGCATCCCGATCGCCATCAAGGACCTGTTTGACGTGACGGGCGAGATAACACGCGCCGGCTCGCGGGTCATGGACGACCAGCCCGCTGCGACGCAAAACGCCGAAATCGTCGACCGTCTTGAGCGGGCTGGTTTTGTCGTCGTCGGCAAGAACAACATGACCGAATTTGCCTATTCCGGCCTTGGTGTGAATGGCCACTTCGGCACCCCCCTCAACCCGCACGACAAGACGACGCCGCGGGTGCCCGGCGGGTCATCGTCGGGGGCTGCTGTTGCCGTGAGTGACGCCATGGTGCCTGTCGCGATCGGCACCGACACCGGCGGCTCCTGCCGCATTCCGGCGGCGTTCTGCGGCATTGTGGGCTTCAAGCCGACATCAATGCGGGTGCCTAAAACCGGCGCGATTCCCCTGTCGAAAACGCTCGATAGCATCGGGCCTTTCGCCACAAGCGTGTCCTGTGTGGCGGTTCTGGATTCGATCCTGTCGGGGGGGTCGGGCGACGACGTGGAGTCCCACCCCGAAGGCGGGCTGCGGATCGGCGTGCTGGACGGCTACGTGACCGAGCATCTCGACGACGCCGTCGGTGCCGCCTATGAGCGGATGCTGACCCGGCTGTCGCAGCGCGGCGTCCGCCTGACGCCGCTCACCATCCCTGAACTGGCCGACCTGCCGAAGATCAACAGCAAGGGCGGGTTTGTCGGCGCGGATGCCTATGCCTGGCACAAGCCGTTTCTTGAAACCCGTGCTGATTTTTATGACCCATGGGTGCGGGCGCGCTTTGATGCGGGCAAATCGCAGTCGGCCGCCGACTATATCGAACTGGGTGAAACCCGCGCCCGCATCCGTGCGCTTGTCGCTGCAAAACAGGCCCTGTTTGATGCGGTCATCCTGCCGTCCGTGCAGATCGTCGCGCCCACGCTGGCCGAGCTCGAAGACAGCGACAGATCGAACGCGATCAATCTGCTGTGCCTGCGCAACACCGCCGTGGGCAACTTTCTGGATGTTCCGGCCATTTCTGTCCCGTGCCATGCGCCGGATGAATTGCCCGTCGGAGCGATGCTTTTCGGGATGACAGGCAGCGACCGCAAACTTCTGTCGATCGCCCGTGGATTGGAACAGGTCATTCGTGGCCGCTAAAGTTAGGACGCCCCATGCCAGCGCAGATTGAATTCAACGCGAAGTTCACCACCGCCACCGGTCAGACCGAAAAGACCATCCGCATCACGCGGGCGATTGTCGGCGGTTGGACCGGCCGCGACAAGGCGGCCCTTGATCATCACATCGAAGAACTTGCGAAGATTGGCGTGAAGGCACCCGAAAAGACGCCCTTGTTTTACCGGGTCGGTGTTTCGCGGGTGTCGACGGCGGACGCCATCGAAGTGATCGGCGATGGGTCGAGCGGCGAAGTCGAATACGTTCTGATCCGCCACGACGGCCGGACATGGGTTGGCGTTGGGTCCGACCATACCGACCGGGTGTTCGAGCACATGGGCATCACCATCGCCAAACAGCTTTGCGACAAGCCGATCGGCACCGAATTCTGGCCGCTCGACGAGGTTGAGGCCCATTGGGACCAGATCAGGATCCGCGCCTTCATTCAGGAGGGTGGCAAAGAGGTGCTCTATCAGGACGGGACCGTTGCTGGCCTGTTGTCTCCGGCTGAATTGCTGGCACATCTGCGCGATGAGGGTGATGACCTGCACGACAATGAGCTGATGTTTGGCGGGACCTGCGGCGCCATCGGCGGCGTGCGGTACAGCCAGTCATTCCGGATGGAGCTTGTAGATCCGGTTCTGGGACGCGAAATCCGCCATGCGTATGATGTTATTCCGGTTCCGATCCGAGGTTAGACTTCCCTCCCCAAAATAAACGTAGTATACTACCTAAAATGGGGGCGCGTCATGACTTACATCGTCACTGAGAATTGCATCAACTGCAAATTTCAAGATTGCGTAGAAGTGTGCCCGGTCGATTGCTTCTACGAGGGTGAGAACTTTCTTGTCATCCACCCCGACGAATGCATCGACTGCGGCGTCTGCGAACCCGAATGCCCCGCCGATGCCATCAAACCCGACACCGAGAAGGGTCTGGGCGACTGGCTGGCGATCAACACCAAATACGCCGAGATCTGGCCGAACATAACTGAAATCGGTACCGTCCCGGCGGATGCAGAAGACTGGAACGGCAAACCAGATAAAGCCAGCCTGCTGATTACCGGCGAAAGCCCTGCTGAGCCACATGCCCAGAAGCCGGTCTATGATCCGGGCGAAGCCGGTGAGGCCACACCCGGTCCTGGCTACGAAGTCGACGGGGCGCGGATCAGGGCCGATACAACTGGCGACGGAGATGTTGTCGTTTTGGAGCCGCGCGCGCCCGTCGCTGAAGACGGCACCGAAATTGACGGCTTGCGCATCAAATCCGATGCGCAGGACTGACCCAGAAACGCACCAGTAATCCCACAGGAGAAACCGATGACCGCAGCAGCGACTGAACCGGCGCAGTTGCCCAATGGGCAGACCGTCCTCAGCGTCAAACATTGGGACGACCGGCTGTTTTCGTTTCGCGTTTCGCGCCCGGCAAGCTTTCGGTTTCGGTCCGGCGAATTCGTCATGATCGGCCTGCCCGGCGACACCGGAAAGCCTATCCTGCGCGCCTATTCCATCGCCTCGCCGTTCTGGGACGAAGAACTGGAGTTCTATTCCATCAAGGTTCCGGACGGACCGCTCACATCGAAGCTTCAGAAAATCCAGCCCGGCGATCAGATCATCGTAAAGACGAAGTCCACGGGGACGCTGGTGATCGACGCGCTCTTGCCCGGCAAAAGGCTTTGGATGCTGTCGACTGGCACCGGCGTCGCCCCTTTTGCCAGCTTGATGCGAGAGCCCGAAACCTACGAGAAGTTTGAACAGGTCATCCTGACTCAAACCTGCCGGCTGAACAGCGAGCTTGAATACGGCGAGGACCTTGAGCGGCGGCTGATGGACGATCCGCTCGTCGGCGAAGAAGCGCAGCAAAAATTTGTCCGCTACGCCACGACGACGCGCGAACCCTCCGACAGGATGGGCCGGATTACTGACCTGATGAAGTCGGGCAAATTGTTTGAAGACCTTGGCACACCGCCGCTCGACCCGGCCGTTGACCGGGTGATGATCTGCGGTTCGATGGGCCTGAACATGGACATCAAGGAAATCCTCGAAGAGCGTGGATTTACCGAAGGCGCAAACAGCCGACCGGGCGAATATGTCGTCGAGCGCGCCTTCGTCGACTAGCAACTGTATCTGTCAGGTCGTCGGGGCCGCCCATTTCTGACGGCTCTTGCACAACGCATTCGCGATGGTGACCATCATCCGCCCACAGCGCGCGCAGCGGACCATGCCGACAGCAATGCCTGCCCGCCACGCCCTGATTTGCGGGTAGCCCGCTTCTGCATATGCGCATTGTCCTCCAGCATGCGGCGGTTCTCCTCGTAGGCGTGCCAGTCGATATATCCCTCGTGGCTAGCCGCTGGTCGCCGTGCCCTGCGGCATGTGATGTTCCAAGTGGCATGGTCGCGGCGCATCATAACCCAAGCTCGAGATCCATCGCAGATCGTCTCCGCAAGACCGGAAAACCGCACAAGGTCATCATCACCGCCGTCGCCAGAAAGCTGGTCACCATCGCGAATGCGTTGTGCAAGAGCCGTCAGAAATGGGCGGCCCCGACGACCTGACAGATACAGTTGCTAGCGCCCCGCCGCCAAAACCCGACACGCTGCCGGAACCGACCGAGAAACTCGGCTAAAGACTCTCGTGAGATGGAGGAAGGCCCACCGATCTCTGGGGGGCCTTTTTCATTCGGGCGGGCTGCGGGAAGGCTGGGTACAAAAAAAGCCCGCCGTAAAGGCGGGCAGTTCAGGGAGACCCTTGAAATTCAGGATTTCCGACGCCTGAAAATCGACTTCAGAACCGCCCATGACAGCGCGAAGAAGCCGATCTTGTGAGATGCGGAGGCCGTCCCGCCCGACAGCACGGCGTTACAGTTGGCGATGAGTTTTTCGAGCAGAAAATCAACGAAACCGGTCACCAGTTCGGGCCTGTTGAATTGCGCCAGCATGCCCTGGATCTGGAAGCGGAAGCGCACGGCCACGTCCGTGGCGTCCTGGCCCGCCTGCGGTGTCAGGGCGAAGTGTAGCTCGCCTTTCACATTGGATCCGCCGCGTTTGTCAGAACCTTGACCCGCCAGAAAGCCGGACTGTTCCGCGTCATTCGCTTCAAAGGTGCCGGTGCCGCCAAACTGCGCCTTGATCGGCCCGAAAGCGATGGCAACGGCACCGGTGAAATTCTCACCGTTCACTTCCGCCAGATTGGCACCCGGCACGCAGTCCGCCACTCTTTCAATATCCGAAAACAGCGCCCAAACCTTGGTTGCCGAATGGGGCAGGGTGATCGCACGTTCGACGACTGTCCAGTTGCCGTCCGCTTGCACCGAACCCTTGGGTTGCAGCCTGGGGACTGCGGCAGCGACAGCAAATTCGGGCTCGAACGGCGCAAAGGCAGGCTTTGGTGGCTGTGCCGCTATCGGTGTGGGGGCCTCACTTGCAATCTGCGCGCCCACGTCCGCAATTGCCCGCACGATGCCTTGGTAGCCAGTGCACCTGCACAGGTTGCCGCTCAGCTCGTGGCGGATTGTCGTCTCGGTTGGCGACGGAAAGCGGGCCAGAATGTCGCGCGAGGTGGCGAGCATGCCGGGCGTGCAAAACCCGCATTGAAGCGCGTGATGGCGCGAAAATGCGTCGCGGATCTTGTCCATCACCGAATCGTTGGCGTATCCCTCGATCGTCTCGATCCGCGCGCCATCTACCGACTGGGCAAAGGTGATGCACGAGCGGGTTGGCCTACCGTCAACCATCACGGTGCAGGCGCCGCAAACACCCTGCTCGCACCCCAGATGGGTGCCCGTCAGATCAAGATGATCGCGCAAGACCTCGGCCAATTGGGTGCGGTCGCTGACGAGCACCTGATGGGCCTTGCCGTTCACGGTAAGCGAAAGGCTCTTATTCATCGCTCAGGGCCTCCTTCACGCAGCGCTGCAGGGCCACCGCGAAGAGATGTTGCTTGACGGGGTCGAGGCCCGGTTCCAGTGCGGCAAGCTCCTCCTTGATGGTCGCAAGGTCCGGGACGGCCCCGGTCTGCGCCAGCAGCGTGGCGAGCCTGTCGGACCCCAGCGGCGCACCGGCCCCGGCCCCGAACACGACCCGCGAGTATTTCTTTGCCGGATCAGCGACCCATGCCGCAATGGCATCGGCAAATTCACCGACCTTTCGGCAAACCTTGTAATAGCCCCATACCATTTGGTCCGAATACTTCGGCACCTGGACGGCGGTCATGATCTCGCCCGCGGCGAGGGACGTGCGGTAGGCCCCCTGCATGAAGCTCGACATCGGCACAGTCCGCATGTCATTGCCATTGGTCGTGATGACGATGGTCGCATCAAGGGCCGTCATCGCCGTCACCCAATCGGCGGCCGGGTCGGCGTGGCAAATACTGCCGCCGATGGTGCCCTTGTTGCGCACCGCGCGGTAGGCAATCCCGTGCGCCACAAAGGGCATCATCCCCCGGGTTGGATCCGGTGTCAGACCGTCCTCGATTTCTGCGTGGCGTGTTGCGGCCCCGAAAGAGACATGCGCCGCAGTATCGGAAATGTCGCGCATCAAACCAGTGTTCGAGACCTCGACCAGCCGCTCAGGCCGGGTCAGCCGCAGGTTCAGCATCGGACCGAGCGACTGGCCTCCTGCGATCACTTTGGTGTCAACGGCGAGGTCTTTCAGATCACGGATGGCCGATACAAGATCGGATGGACGCTGAAGATCGAAGGCAACAGGTTTCATGCCGCCCCCCTTTCATTGCCCGACTTGGCCAGCAGCGCGGCAAGGATTTTGTGCGGCGTCGCCGGGATGTTGTTGATCTCGACGCCCATCGGCGCCAATGCGTCGTTGATCGCGTTCACAATCGCCCCTCCCGGCGCGATGGCAGCCCCTTCCCCCACACCCTTGATACCGTGTCGGGTGTAGGGCGACAGCGTTTCCTTGTGCGACAGCCGGATATTGGGCAACTCGGCCGGTCCGGGCAAAATGTAATCCGCAAGGGTTGATGTGAGGGGCTGACCGTTGGCGTCGTAGAGCACCTCTTCAAACAGGGCGGTGCCGATCCCTTGGGCAACACCGCCGTAAGTTTGTCCTTCGAGGATGAGCGGGTTGACCCGCTTGCCGCAATCCTCAAAAACCACGTAGTCCTGAATATCGACTTTTCCGGTCCCCGTATCCACCTCTACGATCGCGGCGTGGGTGGCATAGGTGAAAACGCCGGTGTCGATGGCGGGCTTGTATCCTTCGGTGACCTCAAGCCCGGCCGTATCCACATCGTCGGGCAACTGATCGGGGCGCAGGTACCACGCCTTGGCGATGTCGCGCAGGCTGACGCTGGCGGCGCCATGGAAGGCGTGCGCGTCCCGTAGCGTGATGTCGCCGGGTTTGCACTGCAACAGGTGGGCCGCGTGGATCTTGATGCGGTTGTGCAGCACCTCTGCCGCCTTTGAAACAGCACCCCCCGCCATCACCATGCCACGAGAAGCATAGGCGCCGGTCGAATAGGGTGTCATGCCGGTGTCGCCCATCAGCACGTTGATCTGGGCCACATCGACGGTCAGCCATTCGCTTGCCACTTGTGCCAGCGTCGTCTCAAGGCCCTGACCGAAGCTGTGATTGCCTGAGCGTACCTCGACCGAGCCCGACGGCGTAAGTTTCACCATCGCCTGTTCATAGCCCGGTATGAGAGCAAGGCCCCATGCGGCGAAAACCTTGGTGCCGTGGGCCGATTGTTCGGTGAACGTCGAGAACCCGATGCCAAGGCTGCGGCCTTGCTTGCGGGCCTCTGCCTGCCGCTTGCGAAATCCCGGAAGGTCGATCATCTTTTCAGCCTGGACCACGCTGTCGGGGTAGTCGCCGCTGTCGTAGAATTTGCCGGTGACATTGGTGTAGGGCATCAGCGCGCCGGCCACGAGGTTTTCCTTGCGGACGTCGGCCGGCTCACGGCCAACGGCGCGGGCAATCGCATCGATGGTCAACTCCATCGCAAAGCAGACGCCGGGCCGCGCGACGCCGCGGTAAGGGGTAAAGGCGGGCTTGTTGGTGGCCACCGAGTAGGTCTTGCAGCGGTATCCCTTGAGGTCATAGGGCCCCGGCAGGTTGCCGCCCGCCTGCGCGGCCTCGAGGCAAGCGGTAAAGGGCCAAACCGAATAGGCCCCCACATCGACAGTGATGTCGGCGTCAAGGCCAAGAAGCCTGCCGTTGTCATCCGCGTAGGCCGTGATCTTGTAGTGGTGCTGGCGGGTATTCGCGCCCGCGACAAGGTGCTCGCGGCGGTCTTCCGTCCAGCGGATCGGGCGGCCGGTCTTGCGCGCAACCCATGACACCGAAAGCTCTTCGGGTTGCAGCACGCACTTGTAGCCGAACCCGCCGCCGACGTCGGGAGCAATGACCCGGACCTCACCCTGATCCATTTGCAGGAACTGTGCGATGCCGGTGCGGATCAGATGGGGCACTTGCGTTGAGGTGTAGACGACAAGCTGGTTGGTGCGGTCATCCCAGTAGCTCAGCGTGCCCTTGCCCTCCATCGGGGTCATGCATTGGCGGGCGGTGTTGTACTCGCGCTCGACCACCACGGTGGCATTGCGTTTCGCTTCTTCGAAATCGCCCTCGAAGGTGGTCTCCAGAAAAAGGTTGCTGCCCCAGTCCTCATGCAAAAGCGTGCCACCCGGCTCACGGGACTTCAGCGCATCGACGACAGCGGGCAGGGGATCGATATCAACGTCCACCAGTTCGGCAATGTCTTCGGCCTGCGCCCGGGTGGGGGCGATGCAGATGGCGATGCACTCGCCGACATAGCGGACCTTGTCCTTGGCCAACGGGTAGAAATCCGACGCGTTGTAGCCGGGCAGCGAGGACTCGGCATGGATCGGTAAAACGTCATGCAGGTCCGATGCCGTAAACACCTGGCCCGCAAATTCAGCGGGCTTGGTGATGGACCGGATGCGCCCGTGTGCGATGGGGCTGCGGACATAGGCTGCTTCCCACTGCCGGGGAAACTTCAGATCGCCGACAAACTTCGCCTGTCCGTTCAACAGGCGATGGTCTTCTTTTCTCTGAACTCTGGCGCCGATACCCGTAGACAAGAGGACATCCTTTCACAGATGGCTGACAATCCGTATAGACTATATATTCGACAACTTGATCGTTCGATGGTGCATGCGCCATAAAAGAAGTATACTGCGTTTAGTTTGAGCCTTCAAGTGGCCGAAGTGAGCGTCAGGTGACGGAGCAGGCGCCCCAGACGGACAGGTTTGCAAATGGATATGGACATGACACCCGAAAGTTCATCCCCCCAAGAGCAGAGAAGGCCGGGCAAGGTCAGAAGCAGGAAATACCGTGAACTGTGGTCGCGCCCCGGCTATCTCGTGCGCCGCCTTCACCAGATCCACATCGGCCTTTTTGCGGAAGCCTGCGGCCATGAAGAGATTACGCCGATCCAATTCGGAATGCTGTCGGCACTGGAGAATGGCGAAGAAATGGACCAGATGACCCTGTCGACGGCGGTCGGGGTAGACCGTGTGAGCGGCGCGGACGTGATTCGCCGGCTCGAGCGGCGCGGCCTGCTTGAGCGAAACGCCTCGCCGCGCGACAAGCGTGCCAAACTTATCAAGATCACGGAAGGCGGCAAAGCCTATGCCAACCGCGTGCGCCCGATGATGGCAAAGGCCCAGACTGAGCTGCTCAAACCGCTCACCGAAGACGAGCGCGAAGAATTTCAACGCCTAATCACGAAGCTAGTCTACGAGAACAACACCGCCAGCCGCGCGCCGATGGGGTCCGCTTAGCGCAATCGCGGGCAGAAAATTTCCAAGCCAATGCTTAAACGGCCCCAAGATTTCCGAGAAACCGATTTACCTGTGCAATATAACGGAGCATGCTACCTAAAATTCCAAGGGAGGATCCATGACGACGTGTGCAACCACTCCACCCGCTGGAACCGGCCCGCATAAGCGGCTGCATCACTTTTCCGAGGGCCAGGCATGACACTGATTGCACAGTACTTTGTCACCGGTATCGTGACCGGGTGTTTCCTGATTCTGGCGACGATCGGATTTTCGCTGACGCGGCGGGTCGAGGGGTTTCTCAACATTGCGCACGCCGAATTGCTCGGCGTTTCAGCCTTCGTAACCTGGGGATTGAACGTCAAGATGGGCTGGCCGTTCCTGCCCGCCGGTCTCTTCGCTATTGTTTTTACGGCCTTTTTCGGCCTGATCGTTGGCCGCATTGTCTATGATCCGATCCGCAAGCTTGGGCCTGCCGTTCTGCTGATCAGCTCGGTTGGCGTGGCCTATGTCATTGGCGGCTCGGTCGATGCGCTGGTGGGCACAGGCATCAGGTCGCTGAACATACCGCTTGCGACAACCTACAGGTTCTTCGGGGTTCGTATCACCGACTACCAGATGATCGTGGTGGCCCTGGCAGCGCTCACCGGTCTGTCGCTCGCAATCTTCATGACGAAGACGAAGACGGGTCTTGCGATCCGGGCGATGTCGGACAATCCGGGCCTCGCCGCGTCGCGCGGGGTCGACGTTCAGCAAACCTCTCGGGCGACATGGCTGCTGGCGTCCGGCCTTGCCGGGCTGGCAGGTGTCATGCTGGCGCTGATTGCCACGTTGTCGACAGACATTGCGTTTCACCAGATCCTGCAAATTCTTGCGGTGGCGATCCTCGCGGGCCTCGGTTCGCTCTACAGTGTGCTGCTGGCAGGCCTGATTGTCGGGGTGGCGATGGATATGTCCGTCTACTTCATCCCTGCGGGCTACCGACCGCTCATCGCGTTCGCAGTCGTCATCATCGTCCTGTTCCTGCGCCCCGAAGGTCTGTCCGGAAGGAAGTCGAAATGAACATTGAACAGCTCGTGCTCACGGTTCTGACCTATGGCTGCCTGTACGGGGTGATGACCGTCAGCCTCAATCTGCAATATGCGCGCGGCGGGATGATCAATTTCGGTACCGTCGCCTACTTTGCCGCCGGGGCCTATGCCTATGCGATCTTCACCCAAGAGCCCCCCTCGGGCCTTGACCAATATGCCTTTGGCTTCAACGCGCCGTGGTGGATCGGGGTTCTGGCCGCCGGTGTCGCCTCGCTCCTGTTTGCCATCATTACCGGCTGGCCTACCTTGCGGTTGCGGGGCGAATACCTGGCGCTCACGACCTTTGCCTTTGCCGAGGTTTTCCATTCTTTCCTGCTCAACGAACGCCGCATCGGCAACGGCAGTGTCGGCCTTTCCAACGTGAACCGACCCGACTTTTCGGTCATCGGCCTTGAGGACAAATATGCCTTTGCAACGGCGGCAGTTGTGTTGTTGTTGCTGACAGCCCTGTTGTGCCGCCGCGTTCTGGCGTCACCCTATGGCCGCGCCATCGACGCGATCCGCGATGACGAAATCGCCGCCGAGACCGTCGGCAAGGATATCAAGCGGATGCGGTTTCAGGTTTTCGTGCTGTCCTCCGTGCCAATCGGCTTTGCCGGCGCGCTCTATGCGATGATCACAACGCTGGTCAGTCCAAACCTGTTCACGGCGGAAGTTACATTCTTTGTCTGGATCGCACTGGTTCTGGGCGGCGAGCATACGATCAAGGGGGTCGTCCTTGGAACGATTGCGCTTGTCACCTTTGAAGAGGTGGTTCGCTCATTTCACTTCGAGACGGTGCGTGCCGCGGAAATAGCTGCTTCGGTCGAGCATATCATGACCGGTGCGATCTTTATCATGATCCTCAGGTGGCAACCATTCGACCGGATCAAGAAGAAGAGGGCAGCAGCATGACCGATGACATCCTCGTCGTTGACAAGCTGACCAAGCGGTTTGGTGGCCTGAAGGCCGTGGGCGGAGACAGCGGGCTGAGCTTCAAGGTGAAGCGCGGCACCCTTGTTGGCCTTATCGGACCAAACGGGGCGGGAAAGTCCACGACCTTCAATCTGATTTCGGGTGTCCTGCCGCCCAGTTCCGGCAGCGTCAGCCTGAACGGCAAGGACCTGTCAAAGATCAAGACGTCCGACATTGCCTCGCACGGGCTGGGGCGCACATTCCAGACCCCGCGCGCCTTTCCGTCACTGACCGTTCTGGAAAACGTGATGGTCGGGGCAGATTCGCCAGGCGAACGGCTGATGCCGGTGCTGTCAGGTGCGTGGCGCGGGACCGAGGCCGCCCTAAAGGACAAGGCCACCGAGGTGCTTGCCAAGGTCGGGCTCGAAGGGCGTCTGAACGAAACAGTATCAAACCTTTCGGGCGGCGAACTGCGGATGCTTGAGGTCGCGCGCCAGCTTGTCCGGGACCCGGAAATCCTGCTGCTGGACGAGCCTACCGCCGGGGTAGACCCAAGCCTTCAGGGCAAGCTCAGCTCAATCCTTGTCGATCTGCACAAGGAAGGGCGCACGCTGATTGTGGTTGAACACAATCTGCATTTCCTGCTGCGCATCGCGGATGCCGTCATCGTGCTGCAAAACGGCGAATTGCTGGCCCAGGGCACGCCGCATGAGATCAAGAACGACCAGCGGGTGATCGCGGCCTATCTGGGAGACGAATATGCAGCTTGAGGTTATCGCGCTGAAGTCGGGCTACGACAAGGTCCAGATCCTGCATGGAGTCGACTTTACGGTGCCTTCCGGCGAGATTACGGCCGTCCTCGGCGCCAATGGCGCAGGCAAGAGCACGCTGATGAAAACCATCGCGGGTCATCTTCCAACCATGGCCGGTGAGATACGGCACAACCTTCAGACCCTGAACGATCTGGGGCCATTGCATGTGTGCAAGGCGGGTGTGGGCTTTGTGCCGCAAGAGCACAACGTCTTTGCCGAGCTTAGCGTGCGCGACAACCTGCGGGTGTCGTCATTGGCATTCGAGGGCGCCGAAGCGCGTGTCGCGGACGTGCTGAAACGCTTTCCGATCCTGAACGAACGCTCTGACCAACAGGCCTCGACGCTGTCGGGGGGCGAACGCCAGACCCTTGCAATAGCCACCGCGCTGGTCGCAGGCCCCGACATCCTCTTGCTCGATGAGCCCACTGCCGGCCTTGCGCCGATCTTTGTCGACCGCATCGTAAGCTGGGTCTGCGAACTGGTTCAGGAAGGCATGGGCGTGGCTTGGGTCGTCGAGCAAAATCCGGAAAAAATTCTCGCGATCTCGGAGACCACCTTCGTCATGGATGCAGGCAAAGTGTCCTCGACCGCAGCCAGCAAAACTCTTCTCGAACCGGGCCGTTTGGAAGAGATCTTATTACAGGTCCACGTCTGACAAGAAATTGTTCAACCTAGGAGGGAAACATGGGAATTTTCGCAAAGAAGGGCGCTTTTCTGAAAGCGGCTCTCGCGTCGACCGCATTGGTCACCAGCACACTGGCCGCATCGGCAGATGAAGTAACGATCGGTGTCCTCGTGCCGCTGACAGGCGAGCTTGGCGAGTTCGGCAAGATCGTCGCCAACGCCATTGAACTTGGTGTGACAGAGATCAATGACGCGGGCGGTACTGCCTGCGGCATGATCCGCACGGTCGTGGCTGATACCGGCGGCAACCCGGAAGTGGGCATCCGCGAAGCATCCAAAATGATCGATTCCGAAGGCGCTGTAGCCATTCTTGGGCCAACATCGGGCGTGATGGTCGCCCTCGTCGATCTGGCGATGCGCTCTGAGACAGTCATCATGTCGCCCTACGCAGGCACGATCACGCTTAACGAGATGGGCGGCAATTTCGTCTATCGTACGGTGTCTTCCGACCTTGGCGATGGTGCGGCATCGGGCCTTTGGCTCCGTGATCGTGGCTATGAGAGCGTTGCCTTCCTCGTCCAGAACGAAGAATCCACGATTTCACCGGCACAGGTTGCGCGAACCACGCTTGAAGATGCTGGCATCGAACTGACCGACTTTATCGTCTACAACCCCGGCCAGCCGTCTTATCAGGCCGAGCTCATCTCGGTACTGTCGAACAACCCCGATGCCATCTATCTGGCTGGTGGCCAGGAATCCGGCGTGACGGTTATCAAGGAAGCAACCGCCGGCGGGTTTGAGGGTGAGTGGCTGTTTACCGCGGATCTCGCGGTTCCTGAAATCTTCGAGGCCGCAGGGGCCGATCTGCTGAACGGCCGCGCCTACGTTGAATTTGCGGACGCCGACAACTCGTTGCCGGCCTACATGGCGTTCGAGGCGCTGCATCAGGAACGGACCGGCGAAGCCCCCGGCCCCTTTGCCGCAAACTCCTTCGATATGGTGAACCTTGTTGCCTTGGCGCTTGAAGCAAGCGGCGAGTGCACTGGCGCGGGCATCAATTCGGCGATCCGTGATGTGTCGGACGGTGGCGAAGCCGTCATGACCTTTGCCGAAGGCCAGGCCGTAATCGCAGCCGGTGGCGACGTTAACTACGAGGGCGCGTCCGGTCCGTTGGTGTTTGACGAAAGCGGCACGGTAGCAGGTGCCTACACCATTCAGCAGGCTCAAGACGGTGAATGGGTGAACGTTGAGTTCTACCCCGCGAGCGCCTTCGAATAAGGCCCACGAAGCACAACTTCAGCACGACGAGGGCCCCTGTTTCAGCTGAGACCGGGGCCTTTTTTCGGTAAGCGGTGCCTCGCCCCCGTGGTTTCGGCCTTTTGGATTTTCGGTCATGCCAGACTGCAAATGGGTTTTGCGGGAGGATTGCTGTGGAGCACCGGATGGAGGTTCCCCGTCGTAAGGGAGTGTCACAATTGAGGTACTCCCCATCTTTTGGACAGGATCTGGCGCTTTTTAAGCTCTGATCTTCTCCTGCTGATCGGGTTGCGTTTCTTCGATTTGCAGGGAGTAGACCATCGCCGGTGGTCGGCCGCCAAGGGCTTTGTGCGGGCGGCGGTGGTTATGGAACTCGATCCATTTTCGAACGCCGGCGCGGGCCTGAGACCCGGTCTCCCAGGCATGCAGATAGACGCACTCGTATTTGAGCGTCCGCCACAGGCGCTCGATGAAGATGTTGTCCAGATAGCGGCCCTTGCCATCCATCCATGGGAGTGGACGAAACATGGGGGTCCTCGTCGTCTCTCCAGCCCATGCTAATACCAAGCGGCGCGAAGGCTGACTCAGGAGGGGATTC
>Ga0208414_1001399_pt1 | contig 18521 bp, 23 predicted proteins | sample AntAceMetag02UKE_FD_184770 | JGI IMG/M metagenome (GOLD analysis project Ga0208414, IMG submission 184770) | Saline lake microbial communities from Ace Lake, Antarctica - Antarctic Ace Lake Metagenome 02UKE (SPAdes) (version 2) | ecosystem: Environmental > Aquatic > Non-marine Saline and... | reverse complement strand
TCATAGGTCATCGACCGTCTTAGCGCCACGGGCAACCGTTTCATCTGTCGTGTAAAACCTTCGAGGGCGGCGCTGGCGGTGCAGCCGTTCATCTTGCTGAGAATGACAAAGCGGGTCTTGCGCTCGACAATCGTGCCCACCGCCGACCGGTTGAAGGCCCCCTTGATCAGGTCTCCTTCCCAGTGGCCAGGAACCAGGCGCTCCTCGATGTCTTCGGGGCGATGAATAATCCTGAGCGTTTCCGGGACCATGGCGGACCCGGCAAGCGTGGTGCGCCGAGCTCCACGCTTCGGTTTGGCCTGCCGCAGCGCCTCGATCATCAGTGTCTTCAAGCTACCCCTCGGCTGCGCATAGATCGCGGCATAGATCGCTTCGTGACTAATGCGCTGACTGGGATCATCTGGATGCATGCGCCGTAGTCTGGCCGCGATCTGCTCTGGCGACCAGCACCAATGGATCAGACGGTTGCGCACCCAGTCATAGAACGGAGCCTCGGGAACCAGTTTGCGCCGTCGTCCCGAGCACAGCTGTGCCGCATCATGAGCCAGCCTCGCCACATGTGGATCATACCCGTCAGGTGTAGCACCCCGCGCCAGTTCAAGCCCGATGGTGCCGTGATGCCTCCCAAGAAGGCGGCCGATCTGACGAAGGCTCGATCCCCGCTGATGTTCCGCAAGGATCACGCCACGTTCCTCGGCGTTCAGGTGCTTGTAGTGTTTTTCCATAACGACATCCTATGCCCTTCGGGCTGTCGGTGTCGCACTTCAATCTTGAGCCCAAGCTGACCTCCTTGGCATTTTCCCCGTTTCTTGAACCCCTGCCCGCAATCGCTGGAGAAGATGCGGTTTGGGTCGGGATCACGGTGCTCGCCACGGGTGGGATATGGTGGGGGCTGTCGATTGCTGCCCTGATGTGGGCCGCCCTTCGGCTTGACCCGGCACGGGTGGGTATTCTGCTGATGCCCGAAGTGATTTTTGGCGCTGTAACCGCCGCGATGTTTGCGGGGGAAACACTATCTGCCAGAGAGATGGTCGGTGGTGGAATGGTTATAGTATGCGGGCTACTGGAAGTTTGGCCGACAAAACCGAATGCACGGCATCCGCAAGTGGCAAAGAACGCACCATAAGCCGCAATATGCTCATTGCTGCTACTAGGTCAGGCTGTTGAAGGGCGTGCTTCATGGTCGGGGCAGTTTTAGCTTTCCGCGCCAAGCCAGAGACTTCTGGTTAAGCACCGCAAGGTCGATCTGGTCTGCGATGATCTGTTCGCAAAGCTGAACCGCAGCCAAAGCTTGAGTATGACTGAGGTGCTTGTAGGCAGGCCGGGCGATGTGATCGTACCAGACGCCTTCGAAGATCGTATCCAGCACAATGCGCTGAAAACAATGGTCGTTCCGGACGGGCCAGTGACGCTTTTCGCCAAGCGCGAGGAGTGGCATGACCGTTCGCGTCAGATGAACGTAGCGCGCAACCGGATTGTCGGGCGGCGTTTGCAGGAAGTCGAAATCGTGTTGCATCTGGTCCTCGCCCCGACAAGCAGTTCGTTCGTTGCCGTCGAGCAAATGTAGCGCCTGTTTGGTGCCGCGACCACAATCACCGGCGGAAACTGAAACTTACCCAACCCAGTGACGCTCTAGCGCGTAGCCACCAGAATGTTAATTTTGCAGCGTCGCATCCATACCTTGACTTGCCGCACCACCGGCGCAGTTCGGATGTTATGAAACATCCCGTGCTCGATCCCGCAAGCGTTGGTGAAATCATCGAGATGGCGTTGAGCGATCACGACAGTTTTGCCGCAATTGAAAACCTCCACGGGCTGGGCCCGGATGCGGTGAAAACCCTGATGAGGCAAAATCTGAAAACTGGCAGCTACCTGGCGTGGCGCAGGCGGGTGCGGAAATTTTCTGAGCAGCGCGAGGTGTATAAATGACCCCGGATCTGCACCCTTGGGCGGCTGATCTGCCGGACCTCTACGCGCAGGTCTGGACGCGGCTTGTGCGCGGTGTGCGCGACCGGCGCGCCCCGACGCGGCACCCGACCTTGGCGACGGTCACGTCGGATGGCAAGCCGCAGGCAAGAACGGTCGTTCTTCGCGCGGCGGACAAAACCACGGGGACGCTGGACATTCACACCGACCTGCAATCGTCCAAAGTGGCGGATTTGCGCGCCACGACCTTTGCCGCGCTGCATGTATGGGACACAGGCGCGCACCTGCAGATGCGGTTGGAGGCCACGGTGACTATCCTGACTGGCCCTGATGTCGCAGCGCTATGGGCTGAAGTTCCGGACGCGTCGCGCCAATCCTACGGCAGCCTGCCCGCACCGGGGAGGCCGATTGCACATGCGCTTGATTATGCAAAGCAGCCCGACGCGGCAAGTTTCGCTGTCCTTCGGATGACCGTGCAGACAATTGATGCCTTGCATCTTGGGGCCCACCATCGCCGCGCCCGGTTTGATCGCGATGGCCGCTGGGCCGGGATATGGCTTGCGCCCTGATGCGGCTAACGCAAGAACCGTCCGGCGTAAAAAACGGGCTGATCAAACCGCCGCCGGGCGCAGCGCCGTCAGCGCTTCGGCGTCCAAGGTCAGCCGCACGCCAAGGCTGCCGGATCCGGCCAGAACGGGCCGCTTGCGCAGGCAGATATCCAGCGCCTTGATTACGGGGTAAGCGGCGCAGGCATGAACGATACGTGTCATCAACCGCTCTTGCGTTTCATAAGGACACGCGCGCGCCAAGGCATCGATCTGGTGGATCAGCGGATCATAGTCGAAAACATGCATCATCCCATCCTGTGCGATCAACACAAGGTCCGGCGCTATGGTCAGGGTCAGGTCCAGCAGATGCGCTTCGGGCACCACGTCGCCCGGCCCGTAGGTTCCAATGCGCGCCGCGACCTTCAGGTCTTTCAATTCGATTTGGCTGGTTGCAGGCAAGGTCAGAGCTCCAATCTCTATGCAATAAAACCGCGCGGCCCAGCGCATTTCGGTACTTGGATGGCCGCATATCAAACATCGTCATCCATGAGGTCATCGTCAACGGGGTAAGGACCCACCTTCATCAATTGCTGGGTCAGAAGCGCCTTGTAACGCCGCTGGCGCCGACGTGCTTTTGTGTTCGACGCGCGCCAGCCTTCACGCTTGTCCTGAACAAGCTCTTCAAGATCGGCGGCAACCGAAATCTTGTGCGCGTCGGCGGGCGAGGTGCGTTTTGCCATGGGCAGGTTGTAGTGGTCCTTTGCGAGGCGGCAAGTCTCCGCGCTTGCCTGCCATCGTCGCAACTGCGCAAATGCAGACGAGGACATCGGAGGGCCTGTTCGAGCCCCATGCCACGGGGGGGACCGCTGGAAAAAGATCGTACATGACGACTTTTACCAATGTCGCGTGCCGGGCGCGCCCTTGATCTGACCGTCCAGATTGGGTGTGACCCAGCCGCCGTAAAAGTCGCCCGGCTGCGGGATGACGCGCAGGTCGCCGACCCATGCCTCATCCATCAGCCCGGCATAAAACGCGACATATCCTGCAAGGGCGGCAAATCCGGGAGTGGGGCTGTCATAGCACCATGCGGCGCGGGACGCGGTTTTGCCTCCGGCAATCACATCGAAATAGCGCGCGACGCCTTTCCATTCGCAAAAGCTGCTGCCTTGCACCGGGCGCAAGGTGGCGTGGATGTCGTCGGGCGGCAGGTAATAGCTGGGGGCATGATGGGTCTCCAGCACGCGCAGGGCTCCGGTGGTCTGGGCCACCAGCGTACCGCCCAGCCGAATGGTGATCTGCTGCGGCACAGGTTCCAGCGCGGGCGGGCGAGGGTAGGATTGAACGTTTTCGCGCAGCAGATCTGTCATGATGCCGTCCCGGTCAGGGGTTTGCGCGCGATCCCCATATAGAGGATCGCCGTGAGCGGCAGTGGCCCAAAGGTCAGATCAAACCGGCGGTTGATCCCGCGCGGGCCAAGGCCGGTCACGGCACCCGGCACTAACCCTGCACCCTGCATCGCGGCGCGCAATTCGCGTGGTTTGATGAACATGGCGGGGTCATGTGTGCCGCGCGGCAACAAGCGCAGGATGTCTTCTGCGATGGTGATGGTGGCAAGCCGGGCCAGCGGGTTGCGGTTGATCGTGTCAAACAGGAACAACCCGCCGGGGCGCAGGGTGCGGGCGACTTCGGACAGAACCTTGTTCAGGTCGGCGACATGTTCCAGCACATCGACGCAGACCACGGCGTCAAAACTGCTGTCATCATAGGGCAGAGCCTCGCCCACGCCGACATCATAGCCGATGCGCAAACCTGTCGCGCGGGCATGGACGCGGGCGGCGTCAACGGCGTCAGCCGCCGGGTCAATGCCGGTGACATCTGCGCCGCGCGTCGCCAATGCCTCGGCCATGAACCCCCCGGCGCAGCCAAGGTCCAGCACCGCTTTTCCCTGCCAGTCGATCTGGCGGTCGAACCATTTCAACCGCCCCGGCACGAGGTTTTTCAGCGTGCGCACCCAGCGGATGTCATCGGACCACCAGCGGTCTGCCACTTTGTCATAGATCGTCAGGTCATTGCGCATCGGGCTGGTCCTTCGTCTTGGTCATGCGGGGCAGAATGTAGGGCACTTTGGCGCGGTAGCCATCAAAGCGGGTGCCATAGCGGGCGGCGAACCGACGCTCCTTCAGACGCGGGGCCAGCAGGCAATAGGCGGTCAGGCTGACGGCCAGAACCAGTTGATCCGGCGTCCAGACCGGTGGCGTCCATAGCGTCAGCGTAAAGGCCACATAGATCGGCTGGCGGATCAGGCGGAACAGCCCGCTGGTCGGCATGTCGGGGAACACCGGGCGGATACGCGCCAAAAGCGACATCCAGCCCAACGCGCCTGATTGCACCTCTGCCCCCGCATCAAAGCTGGCTTTTAGCAGGATCAGCCAGCTGGCCGCGTAAGCGGTGGTCATCGCGAAGAACGCCACCCCTTCGGCCCGCCACCAGACAATGCCCGACGGTGTCCACAGCGCGAACAGCGCCAGCAGTTGGGCCGAGGCAATGATGGCATAGGTGGTGGTGGCCAGCGTCTGCCCGTGCGGGCCGGGGATCAGCCGCGCCAGAAGCCGCCCGCCGCGCCCGGTCAGCAGCACCGAATGGACAAGCGGAAACTGCACGATCAAGGCTGCATTGGCCAGCGCCGCCAACGGCCAGGGCACGGACCCGAGGCTCTCGCTCAGACCAAAGAACATTGCCACGATCATCGCCAGTACACCGACGGCAAACAGCGCATGGCACAGCACACCAAAGGTTAGTGCCAGTGCGACCCGCCCCGCACCGGCTGGCGGGCGCAGGGCGGCGCGGATCAGGGTGATCAGCCGTGCAATACGCGGATCGGTCCACTTTCTCATCGCACCCCTTCAACTTGGGCCAGCAGATCGGCGGCAATGGCGGTACCGCTGTCCCACGCTGCCTCGATCCGTGCGCCAAGGCACCAGTCGCCGCCCAGATAAAGGCTGGCGTCATCGCTGCGCAAAAACGGCTGGCCAAGGGCCTGCGTGACCCGCGCATAACGCCAGCGATGGCTGCTGGCATGGGTCACGGTAGCGAGGGGTGCGCCCAGCCTGTCGCAGAGCAGGGGCAGCATGCGGGCGGTCAGGGTGGCAGAATCATCCTCAAGATGTGTCATGCTTAACGCTGTGCCTGCCTGCGCAACCCACAGCGCGCCGTGCCCTTGGGGGCGGCCCGGCTTGGCACTGTCTTGCGCGATCCATGACAGCGGGTCGTCGGGATCTTTGCGGGTGAGGAAGGGTGCAGGGCCCGCGATAGCAGCCATCAGCGTCAGGCAGGGGGCCATTTGCACCGCGCCAAGGGGTGCCACCAACGGGTGATCTGCGCCCAACAGAGATGCGACCTGCGGCGCGGGCACGGTGACCACGACCGTTGCGGCCTGCAAGCTTCCGTCAGCCAGATGCAGCAGCCAGCCCCTTGAATCCGGTGTGAGGCGCAACACCTGCGTATTTTGCCGAATATCCAGCCCGACCCCAAGTGCCTTGGGCAGGGCCGACATGCCCGGCACGCCGACCATATGCGTGCGGCCTGTTCCATCCGCCCATCCGGCCAGCGCGCCCGTGTTTTCCAGTCCATCCAGCACACTGGCAAAGCCAGCGCCATGCGCGTTCACATACTGCGCCCCATGATCAAACTGCATATCCCCCGCCCGCCGGGTGGCCACGCGCCCGCCAATGCCACGCCCCTTGTCCAGCACCACAGGTGCCATGCCCGCGTCGGCGAGCCTGCGCGCACAGGCGAGCCCAGCCATGCCTGCGCCAATGATGATAACTGGCGTCATGCGGGCAGCACCTGTTCGAGGATGCGGGGGATGTTCTTTCTGACCTTGAAGAACCCCGCCGTGGCATGGGGCCAGATCGCAGCATCCCAATCGCGCTGCCACTCGCTTAAGCTTATCCCTGCGCGCGCCAGCGATGGGGCTGCCTCTTCCAGCCAATCGTGCAACGGACCTTGAGTGATATAAGGCGTGGCAATCTGTGTGGCCCTCGCGCTGCTGGCCCATTTGGCAAGGGCTTCGGGGTCGCCTGCATGCAAGTGCAAAGGCTCTGCGCCAATCCGTCGGGCGGCATCCGCCAGCGCGCCTGCTTCAAACTCAGTGACCAAGCCGGAGACGGGCAAGAGAGACCGTAGATGGCTGGCACTCAGCGTGGCAACGCTGCGGATATCAAGGGTCGTGAGGGTGAAATCCTCAAGGCGGCAATCCTCATCGGTGATCAGCAGGGCCGTAGGCACACCGGGCCGGGGGGCAATCACATTACGCAAGGGCTGCACCGAAGGTAGGCCATCGGGTTCCGTTGCCTCCAGCCCTTGGGTGACTTCCGCCAGATCAGACCGGCGCGGGGTGAACCGCCCGGCGGTAAATGTCGCAATGTTCTGCGAATCCGCCGGATAGGGTTTGCCGCGCGTGTGCAGGCCCGCCGCCCAACGCCAGCCAAGCGTGTTGGACGCGGCATCGCCATCCAGCAGATGCCGGTAAAAGAAATCCGCGCCCAGCCGCCACGGTAGGCCAAGGGTGAAGATCCAGATCGAGGCAAACCACATCCGCGCGTGGTTGTGCAGATAGCCGGTATCGACCAGCTCAGTCGCCCATGCATCGAAACACTCCAGCCCTGTCTGACCATTCATCGCGCGTTCCAGATCTCGGCGCAGGCGGCGGTCGCGATCCACGGCCGACAGATCAGCCTCCAACCCAGTGACATAGCTGGCCCAGACCTGCGGGCGGCGCTCCAGCCAGCCTTTGAAATAACCGCGCCAGATGACCTCCTGCACGAATTTCTCGGCATCGTCCGGCCCATGCGTCGCCAGCGCCGCCGCCACGGCATCCTGTTCCAGCACCAGCCTGCGCCGGATATAGGGCGACAGCACCGACACCGCCTTGTGCGCGCCGGGGCCCTGGTCGGTGTTGCGGCCATTGGCATAGCGGCGGCCCATGCGGGGGATGAAGGCCTGCAAGATTTCGTCGCCAGCGGCGCGGGTGGGGGTCCAGTCTGTCATCAGGGTCATTCCAAGGTTTGATCGTGGTGATAGGTGTCGATCACTGGTCGCAGTGCCGCGCGCTTGCAGCGCGCCAATAGCGGGTGGCACATCGCGGTCAATGCGCGCTCCCGTGTCAGGTGGGGACGCGCTGCTTGCGCAACCGGCGCAGGTGCCAGCGGTAGATCAACGGGGCCAGCGCATAGTCATAAGCCGCACCGGCGATCTGTCTGATCCCAGGCAAGCCAACGATCCGGCCCAGCGATCGGTAGCGCGGCATCTGCGCCCAGAGCACCAGAAATGCCGGAATGCCGGACGTCATCACCCCGTCATGCAGCACATAGAGCCTGCGCGCCGCTGTATCGGCATCCAAACCCCATTGGTTGCGTGCATCCGTGTTCAGATCATCAAACCTGATCGGCAGACCTGCCTTGTCCGCATAGCGCGCGTAATGCCCGATCTCAAAGTTACAGACCGGACAATTGGCGTTGTAGAGAACGGATGTTTTTGTGCTTTTTTCCATGTCATTCAGTTAGATTTACCGCCCGTGAAGTCAAACTGATGGCCCCTGCGCTGTGACGTCCCGTGCGACCGGGCTAACCTGTCTGGATCGCAGCGTGAATAGCCTCGCGTGGCGTTGCGGCCTTGTTCGCCAGATTCATCTGTACTGAAGAAATGCGTAGCTACGCAAACATCCATTAAGGCATGACATTGCTTGTTATTCAGTTGATTACACTCGCCACCAGAGCGAATCTGTGTGCAGGAAAACGATGCAACTCACCCCAGGAGATCCCGCCATGACCACGAAGACCCAAGCCCCCAGCGAAGCCCTACTGCTCGAAATCGCCACCACGCATTTCCACAGCATCGAGACACTGGAGACGCAGAACAGCGACCGCCTCGACTTTCACGATGTGTCGGTCTGGTCGATCCGCGCCGCGCTGGAAGCGGCCTTCGCCGCTGGCCAAGCCGCAGCCCGCTGAACAGGAGAGCAGCCATGACCGCCCGCCGCACCACCACCTCGAATGACAAAGCCCTGAACGCCTTCATTTCTGCCAAAGCCGAGATCGACATGATGCTGGAGCGCCTGACCACCCTCTGCGACGATCACTTCAACACCCACCCGGACCAGATCAACTGGGGCGATGTCGGCACCCTGAACCATTACGCCAGCCTGCTGCGTCAGATCACCGACAGTGCCTTCAAAGAGGGCGAATACGCCGAGTGAGGCGACCCTGCCTTGAGCCTGCCCCGCGATGGCGGGGCTTGGCCTCATAGAAGCGTGCCGCATCCCGCGCCGTGAACGCAGAGGCCAACATGACTAAACTTACTGAAACCCAGACCATCATTCTCAGTACCGGAGCCCAGCGCGCGAGCAATCTCGCGATGCCGCTCCCCAAGGGGCTGCACGGCGCTGCCGCGCAAAAGGTCATCAGCATGATGATCGAACGCGGATGGGTCGAGGAGGTCGATGCCGACATGCGCAAGGCTGAGCCGCTCTGGCGCGAGACCGGCGATGGTCATGGCACCACGCTGGTCGTCACTGACGCGGGGCTGCTGGCCATCGGGGTGGAGCCCGTCGTGGTGAAAACGATGGCTGCGATCCGCACCCACGCGGCCCAATCTCCCGCGCCCAAACCGGCAACCCCGCGTGCGGGGACCAAACAGGCGCAGATCATCGCGCTTTTGCAGCGCCCCGGGGGAGCAAGCGTCGCCGAGATGGTCGAGGCGACATCGTGGCAGGCTCACACGGTCCGGGGTGCAATCTCGGGCGCGCTGAAGAAGAGGCTTGGCCTGCCGATTGTCGCTGAGAAGGTTGAGGGTAAGGAGATGGTCTACAAGTTGCCCGCCTGAGTCGTCCTCCACCGCTGAGCTAGGCTGTCGCCTGCGACCGGCCTGCGATCATTCATTGCCACGACAGAAGATCGCGGGCCGCCGCCTTCAGGATGTCCTGCGTCAAAAGCGGTTCACATCTGTAGATCCCGCCCGGTTCCGGCCCTTCCCGTTGCCCAGTTGGTTGGTTCGCTGGGTAATCTCACGTTCTACAGACAACCAAAGAAACAGGATCGAGCCGACGTTCGCCTTCATTTCGATGAGGGCGGAGGGATTTATAGTGGTATCATCTTGCATGATTGGTCGGGCTTCACATTCCTTTGCATCTGGGGCGTGGGGCCAAGCGGCTGTTCCAGACACCGGACAGCTTTACTAAATGGTAAACTGATTTGGATTCCGAGGCTTCTCAGCAGGTGGCTTCCGATGCCTGGCTTCCGGCTGGGTGGCTTCCACAAACTGGATTCCCTGGATTCCGAAAAGAATCCAGCACGCCAAGATCGTATTTCCACAAGTCTTTGATAATGAGTCTCTTTTTCCAAAATTCTGCGCTAGGTGGATTCCACCTGGATTCCCCGGTGAAAGTGCCTGTCGCTAGCGAAATGCCGCGCTGCGCCCCCCCGTATACGGATCAGGCCCGGGAGGAACCATGCCAGGGGGGGGCGACGCACTCGGCCCAGACCGGACCTCCGTGGAGGTCGCAGCGAACGGCGAATCCGCACCCCACACGCCTAAAATATAGCACCTAAATTTTCACCAGCGGCTCAACCCCTAGATTGGCGTCTGCCGATAGCAGATAATGATCTGTCTGTTGCTCGTGGCCGCGCCGCTTTTAAAAGTGGGCCGTTTGTGGCACGTTGTAAAGTATTGGAATTCTACAGGCAGCACAAATCTAGCGCTGGTCAATTCCATGGACATCCAACAGGGAGAAAAGTATGCTTAGCCAAATTAAATCTGCGGCGCTTGGGGTCATGCTAGCGACGGGCCTTGCGTCCACGAGCTCAGCACAAGATCTGACATTCTTTACAATTGGGACGGGTGGAACATCGTTCACTTATTATCCTGTTGGCGGTGTCATCGCCAACTCAATTTCCAAACCACCTGGATCACGCGAATGTGGCGAGGGTGGTAGCTGTGGCGTTGATGGGCTGATCGCGTCCGCTGTCTCGTCACGCGGTTCTGTCGACAATATCAACGCCATTATGTCGGGGCTGCGGAACTCTGGTTTTGCGCAATCTGACGTTGCGTTCTGGGCCTACACAGGCACCGGCACCCAAGAAGGCCAGCCGCCTGCAACGGACCTGCGCACGATTGCGGCCTTGTTTGAAGAGCACATCCACCTTGTTACGTTGGCTGACAGCGGCATAAACAGCGTTGCCGATCTTGCGGGCAGGCGCGTATCCGTCGACGAGCCAGGTTCGGGCACCTATGTCGACGCACAACTTATCCTTGAGGCCTTTGGTTTGGGTCTGGATGATATTACCGAAGAGAACCTCAAAGGCAGCGGTGCGACGGATGCACTGCGAAACGGTCAGGTAGATGCACTGTTCATTGTGGCAGGCTACCCAACTGGTGCGCTGGTTGAGCTTGCCTCTGCGGCGGACATGGTACTGGTCCCGATCGAAGGAGAGGGCGTAGATGCCCTGACGTCTGAGTTTGGGTTCTTCTCGTCCTCCGAAATACCCGATGGCGTTTATGAAGGTGTCTCGGGAGCCGCGACCGTAGCCGTTGGCGCTCAGTGGTATACCAACGCCTCAGAGGATGACGAGCTGATCTACAACATTACCAGGGCGCTGTGGAACGATGAGACCCGCACGCTGCTGGACGTGGGTCACGCCAAAGGCTCCGACATCACGTTGGAATCTGCGCTTGATGGTGTCGGTGTGCCTTTGCACGCGGGCGCTGAGCGTTTCTACCGTGAAGCGGGCATGATCGAGTAAGCCGAAAAGGAAATGATGGGCCGCTGAAACAGGCGGCCCATTTCGTATTTGAGGGACAGTACGGTGGCAGAACAAAAAAAACTCAGCAACGACGAGCTTGCTGAGATTGAACGTAAGTATGACCCCGAGCTTGCGTTTCGCTCGACCGGACCGATCATGGCTTGGGTTATTGCCGCGCCGTTGGTGGCCCTCGCCCTTTATCAATATTACGCCTCTGGCTTCGGACTGATCCGCGAGCTTTTGCACCGCGGAATATTTCTCGCGTTTATGTTGGGCCTTGTTTTCCTACTTTTCGCTTGGCGCAGGTCTCTTTCGACCGACGTCGCACCGAAAGCGTGGTGGCGTTTTGATGGCGTATCAATCTTTGATATGTTGCTGGCGGTCTTAGGCGTCACCGCTGCACTTTATCTGCCGCTTTTGCCCCCAGCCCAAGTTGCCCAGCGGGTCGGAAACCCCGCGCCCTTCGATGTCTTCATGGGCACGGCTCTGCTTGTGTTGGTCTTAGAGGCTGCACGCAGATCAGTGGGGTGGACGCTGCCGTTTATCGGATGCCTGTTTATCTGCTTTGCACTTTTCGGGCCTTGGATGCCCGGCGCGTTAAAACACGGTGGGACCAGTTGGACGGGCCTGATCAACCACCTCTATATGACCAATCAGGGTATTTACGGCATCGCCATCGGGGTCATGGCGAAATACGTCTTCCTGTTTGTCCTCTTTGGCGTGCTCGCGATGCGCATTGGTTTGGGTCAACTTTTCATCGATCTAGCGATGGCCATGGCTGGTCGTTATGCGGGCGGGCCTGCAAAGGTCGCGATCTTCTCGTCTGCCTTCATGGGCACAATTTCGGGGTCGTCCATCGCCAACACGGTCACAACCGGATCGCTAACGATCCCTGCGATGAAGCGAATTGGCTATCCGCCGCATTTTGCAGGAGCGGTTGAGGCAACGGCCTCAACTGGCGGTCAAATTACCCCGCCAATTCTGGGTGCGGCTGCGTTTATCATGGTCGAGTACCTCGAAATTCCGCTGCGCACGATTTTGGCGGCGTCCTTGTTTCCCGCGCTGCTCCATTACTTTGGAGTGCTGACAATGGTGCATCTAGAGGCCAAGAAGCTTGGACTGCGCGGCCTGACAAAAGCCGAACTACCACAGGTGGTGCAGGTATTGAGGGCGCATTGGGCGGCCATCATTCCGCTGGGTATTTTAGTCTATTTGATCCTGTCTGGCAGAACACCGGATTATGCCGCCGTCTGGAGTATAACAGCCTGTGTTTTCATTGGCTTTGTGAACCCAAATCCTGAATATAGATTGGGATTGCGCGGCCTATGGGACGCGATGGCCGATGGATCGAGGGCCACGTTGGCTGTGGGGGCTGCGGCGGCAACGGTCGGCGTTGTTGTTGGCGTTGTGACACTGACAGGTGTGGGATTTCGGCTTGGCTTTGTCGTAATTCAAACTGCCAATGATCTTGGTATTTTCGTGAGTGGTATCTGGCCGTTTGGATACTTCGATGTTTCCCAATGGGCACTGTTCTTTTCTCTGATCCTTATCGCCATTGCCTGCATCCTGATGGGCGCTGGTATCCCGACCACTGCGACGTACATAATCCTTGTGGCGGTTGCGGCCCCTGCGCTTGCGCAACTGGGCGTAGAGCCTCTCGTTGCCCACTTCTTTGTGTTCTACTACGGGGTGCTGGCTGATATTACTCCGCCTGTGGCCCTCGCGGCATACGCGGCAGCCGGCATCGCGGGGTCCAATCCTTTCAAGACGGGTAACACTGCGTTTCGCCTTGGAATTGCAAAGGCGCTGGTCCCATTCGTATTCGTCTATTCACCTTCGTTGTTGCTGGTTGCAGATGGATTCACGTGGGCCGCGTTTTCAGTGACGTTGATCGGTGCCATGATCGGTATCGGCCTGTTAGGCGTTGCGTTCTCCGGGTATATGTTGACCCATCTAAACCGTTGGCAACGTTGGTACATTGGCATCGTGTCGTTGTTATTCGTTTCGCCGGGACTGATCACAATGGGGATCGGGCTAGCTTTGATTTCACCGATCTTTTGGGCGCAATTGAAGCAACGAAAGGGACTAACCTGAGCGAATGCTAGGAGAGGTGCGGCCAGGTATCAAAGACCGCCCCCCATGCACTGATTGGTGGTAGGCTTATGAGCTAGCATTTTTTGCGCTGCTAGAGATCAGAAGTTTGGTCCGCCACAGCAGACCTTGGCGCGAGGTGCAGCGAATAACCGCTCGCCGCCCCTTGCGAAGGTCACGGCTCCATCGGCGCAGTCAGCACATACCGATCTCTCAGCTCTCGAACACGTCCGTCACGGCGAACCGTGTCACGTCGATCAGCCCCTTGTCGGAAATCCGCAATTCCGGGATCACGACCAAGGCGAGCAACGAGTGCTGCATATAGGCGTTGTTCAGCGTGCAGCCGCATTCGGCCATCGCGGCGACCAGCGCTTGCGCCTTGTCAGCGACCTCGCGCGCGGGGCGGTCGGACATCAGGCCGGCGATGGGCAGTTTGACCAGCGCCAGTTCCTGCCCTTCACGCCAGAGCGTCACGCCGCCCCCCACCTCGGACAGACGGTTCGCGGCCAGCGCCATCTGTGTGCGGCAGGTGCCCACCACGATCATGTGGTGGCTGTCATGCGCGACGGTGGAGGCCATGGCGACCCGGCCCTTGTAGCCAAAGCCCGAGACGAAGGCGTTGACCACCTGACCCGTCGCGCGGTGGCGTTCAACCAGTGCGATCTGCGCCACGTCGCCCTGCGCCTCGACCAGCCCGTTCGTCACAGCCAGTTCAGCAGTCAGCGATTTGGTCGGGGCCTGATTTTCGACCACACCGATCACCCGGGCCGTCACATGATCCGACCCTACGCGCGCGCGGGTGGCGAAGTCGTCAGCGGTTTTTGGACCGCCCATGTTCACAGTCGCCCGCGTGGCAGGCGGCCAGTCGTAATGCGGGCAGGTCACCGTCAGCCGCCCGCCCTCGGCCACCTTCACCCCTCGGGCAAAGACCACGTCGATGGGCAGGGTGCGCAGGTCCGAGGTCAGGATCACATCCGCCCGCCGCCCCGGCGCGACCGAGCCAAGCTCACGCTCCAGCCCGAAATGGGTGGCGGTGTTGATTGTGGCCATCTGGAGCGCGATTAGCGGGTCGCAACCGCAGGCAATCGCATGGCGCACGACGCGGTTCATGTGCCCCTCGTGCACCAGCGTGCCGGAATGGCAATCGTCTGTGCACAGGATGAAGTTGCGCGGATCAAGACCCTTTTCGGTGATCGCCGTGATCTGGCTTTCCACGTCATACCACGCTGAGCCGAGGCGCAGCATCGACCGCATCCCCTGCCGGACCCGGTCAATCGCATCGCTTTCCCGCGTGCCCTCGTGGTCATCCGATGGCCCGCCCGCAACATAGGCGTGGAAGGGGATGCCCCGGTCCGGGCTGGCGTAATGCCCACCGACAGTCTTTCCCGCCCGCATCGTTGCGGCAATCTCCTCCAGCATTTGCTGGCTGCCATTGATGACGCCGGGATAGTTCATCATCTCGCCCAGACCGATGATGCCGGGCCAGCGCATCGCTTCCGCAACATCATCGGGGCCGATCTCATATCCTGTCGTCTCCAGCCCCGGGGCCGAAGGCGCACAGCTGGGCATCTGGGTGAAAATGTTGATGGGCTGCATCAACGCCTCGTCATGCATCATCCGCACACCGGGCAGCCCGAGGACATTGGCGATCTCATGCGGGTCGTGGAAGATCGTCGTCGTGCCATGCGGGATCACGGCGGCGGCGAATTCGGCCGGGGTCAGCATGCCGGATTCGATATGCATGTGCCCGTCGCACAGTCCGGGGATCAGGAATTTCCCCTCGGCCTCCACCACCACCGTGCCGGCCCCGATGCAATGGCTGGCATCGGGGCCGACATAAGCGAACCGCCCCTCGGCCACCGCGACCTGCCAGCCCGGCAGAACCTCGTGGCTTTGCACATTCACTAGCGTGCCGCCACGGATGACAAGATCAGCGGGCGCACGGCCCGCAGCCACTGCGACAAGACGGGGGGCGCAATCCGCCCAGGAGAGGAGGGTTCGGTGTTCCATCCCCGTATTCCGCCCGAAACGAGGGCGCAACGCAAGCGCAGGATGGTAGGCCACCGCGGTAACCAAAGACCGGATGCCGAAATTTGGGCGCATTCACCATCTACATAGGCGGCCAACCCCATAGACCCGACCGCGAGGTGATAATCGACATGCCCGCCCCGGTACCGCGCTTGACCGGGTTCCCAAAGGGGCCACGGGCGTGACGGACCTTGACCAGAAGGTGCGCGCCATGATTGCACAACACAGCAAGAACGGCACCAACATGCGCATCATAGACCTAGCAACGAGGATGCATGTCGAGCACGGCATCAGGATCAGCACGCTGCCCGAAAAGACATGGCACAGCTATCTGATTGCGCGGCCATGCCTCTTCGATCTGGATCCGCGCGGTCCCGAGGCCATGGTCAGGTTCCGCGCGTTATGACGTTGTTACCCGGTTCCCCAAGGTTTCACATTCGGCATAACTGCCGTCACTTCCATCTCCCGCAGCATCCGCCCGGCCACCAGCCCATCCCGCACCCAATCCAGCGCCTGCCACCACTCTTCGTACCCACGCCGGGCTGCATCGATCTGCTGCGTGTCGGGCGAGAATTTCACCGGACAGGCACGAACATCAACTGTCCGCCATTTACCGCTGACCAATACCCTTTCCGTGCCGACCACGACACTGATACCGCGATCACCATGCCGGTTGCGCTTCATGTCAACCGGCACGCAGCGCGGCACTGCGCCGGGCATCCAGTTGGGCGTTATCCCCGCGCGCGCCATTTCGGCCACGCTGATCGCCATGCGGATGCCTCCGAGGCTGTCGGGGATACCCGCGACAGTTGCGGCGATGACCTCGGCATCCGCATGGGTGTAGCTGCCCATCTTGTACCGCCCGCCGTCCACCTTGCAGCCAAGTGCTGCGCGTTGCATCAGGAGGTATTCGAGGCCGAACCCAAAGCCTTCCTCGGACACGTCCTTCGGCGGCGGCAGTTCCAGCTGCGCCTTTTCCACCCTGAACGCCCATTCCAGCGCTGCCTGCACGCCCAGCGCGCGTTTCACCCGTCCACCGCCCGCGCGGCCGATCCGTCCCTGCATGCTCATGGCAGCAATCCTTCAAAGAGGGTCATCTGCGCTGGGCGCTCCGGCTCGTTGCTTGGCCGCCAGATCCACGGGCCCGAGGCCAGGGATATCCGGCGAGGACGGTATCGAAAGCACTGCGGAAGGGCCGTGCGTTGAAGCTGCGCAGATCATCCCAGATCGGGGCAGGGGCGAAATACCCTGCGCGCTGAGCGGCAATGAGAACGGCCCTCGGCCAGTCCTCCCATTCGACAAACGCGCGGGTGTGAAACCCGGGCTCGGCGAGCATGAGGCCCAGATCAAGGCCTCCGCCGCCTGCGCAGAGGGACAATCCGTGCCGGGGACGTGACACCATGCCATTCACCGCACCCCCCGCATCCTGAGGCGTTCGGGCGTGACCAGACCTCGCGTCAGCATCAATCCCCACATGGCGCTGCTGATCATGCCGTTGGGCATGTATTCGTCGGAGTTCACCCTGGCGGCGTAAAACGCCGCCAGTTGATCGTCGCTGGGCGGAGGGCCAACATTGCGCTTGCGCTGCCGTCTGGCTTTCGCGCCGCTTGCATCTGCCGCAGCCGCCTTTGCAACGCGCTGGGCTGTCCGTTCCATGAACCGATCAAGTGCCTTGGGCCCATCGGGCGGGTTCGGATGATCGCGCCGGGTCTCGATGGCAACTTCAATGATCCGATCCTCAGACAACCCGAGGTCATCGATCCAGCGGCGCACATGCGACCGGGCTGGCCAGCCTTGCCACCAAGCGGGCATGGTCGAGATCGTCTATCAGGGCGCGCGCGATCCAGAGCCACGAAAGCGTCTGGTGGAGCCCCACGCGGTGATTGTCGGCACCCGTCATTACCTGATTGCCCGAGACATCGATGCCGACCGGCAATACCGGCAGTTTCGGTTTGACCGCATCTTCGAGATGCGCGGCACCGTTCAGGTCTTCGAGCGCGACCCGGATTTCGACGTTGATCGTTATAGTGCTCAAGGCTTTGGGTCGTTCGTTTCTGATGCAGAGCAAAGTCCAGTCCGCTGGCGTTTCTCGCCCAGCGCGGCATCAGTGGCGCGCGAGTTCGTGTTCCACCCGCTCCAGGTCATGACTGACATGCCGGATGGCAGCCTGCTGGTCGAATTCACGGCCAGCGGCTGGGTCGAAATGGCCTGGCACCTTGTGTCTTGGGGTAACGCCGTCGAGGTCCTGGAGCCGCCGCAACTGATCGATATCCTCGAACAGGTTCGGAGTGGCGAAATCGAGGTGCTGCCGTGATCGGGGCCAGCGCGGCCCGGAGCAAGGGGCGGAAAGTCGACTGGCGGCACCGCGGCTGCAGCAATCCCCGAATGCCGATCATTCATGCAAAGCGAAGCGAACAGTTCGGCCCTCTAGACATTCTGGGCAGCGGTAACCGCACCAGCCGGTCAGACAAATGCATCGCTCAAGCGCGACAGGAGGTCTGGGCAGCAAGTTACGTAGGGAAGGAAACGAGCTCGGTTGCCCATCGGCGAAGTTTGGAAGGGAAGCCCGTCAAAGCCGCGCGGTGTGCACTTCAGACGGACGAGCCAAACGGTCAACCCTTTCGCATGAACGGGGCAAAGAGACTCGCCAGCGCCGCATCGTCGAAATTGTCGGGCTCGTGGGGCGTCGAACGATTCGATGGTGAACTGGCAACCGACGTCGTTTCCGCAATTTCGTCAATCCGGGCCTTCACCTTCAACAGAGCGTGATCTAAAGCCTCTTGTGGGATCCCGGCTCGCGGGGCAAACTTTTTCAGCATTTTTGCATGATCCTCCAAGGTCGATTCTGAATCGACGTCGGAGATGGAAGCCTCGACCTCGTAGATTTCACGGCGAAGGGCTTCATGCGCAGATTCTTGGATCCGCTGGCTCGCAGCAGGATAGGCATCCTCTACCGCGCCAAGCATTCCCTCGAATTCGTCAAATTGATGAGCGACAACCATCTTGGCCGGTGCCGACAACCACCTTGGCCGGTGGGTCTGGACGGAAGACGGGCATGCCCGTCTGGAGGGCAGCCCCACCGGCCTGATTGATTTTGGGAATAGGTGCAGGTCGCTGCGGGTTGGTAAAC
>Ga0208414_1001395_pt1 | contig 18548 bp, 16 predicted proteins | sample AntAceMetag02UKE_FD_184770 | JGI IMG/M metagenome (GOLD analysis project Ga0208414, IMG submission 184770) | Saline lake microbial communities from Ace Lake, Antarctica - Antarctic Ace Lake Metagenome 02UKE (SPAdes) (version 2) | ecosystem: Environmental > Aquatic > Non-marine Saline and... | reverse complement strand
GCGCAAAAGTCTCCAACGAGTTCTATACCAGCCAGCACATTACCGAGACTTACCTGAAACTTCTCGAACCTGTCGGCGTGCCGGTGACCAGCCGTGAGATTCGGCTCGTGCCGCGCGAGCAGGATCTGCAAGTCGTCAAAAAATACGCTCTCGGAATGGGGCCCAAGATTCTCCTGCATCCCGGCAGCCGGAGCCGTTTTCGAATCTGGCCCAGTGAACGATTCGCGGCGGTTTGTGACTACCTGCAGGATGAACTCAACGCGCAGGTCTTCATCGTCGCAGGTCCCGGCGAACACACGATCGCCAAAGAGATCCAGCAAAAAGCGCAGGGTCACGTCGTGCTGATCGATGAGCGATTCCCCATCGCTCAATTCGCAGCACTGATCAGTAAGTTCGATCTATTCCTCTGCCACGATAGCGGGCCGATGCACATCGCCGCCGGAGTCGGTGTGCCCGTCGTCGCGCTGTTCGGTTCGCAGAATGCTGATATTTGGAAACCCGTTGGCGAAGGACACACGATCTTGCAAACCGAGCTGCCCTGCACCTGCCTGCCCGATACGCCCATTCCGTGCGTGAAGAGCGACTCCTACCGCAATTACTGCGTGCGCAAACTCACTGTCGATGAGGTCGCTGCGGCATTGCACCGCAAACTCACCGCGTAAAACTGATCGTCATGTCCGAGCTCCCGCATGTGACCATCGCCATCCCGACCTACAATCGGGAAAAATGGCTCGCGGAAACACTCGCCGGATTGACGACTCAGGAATATCCCACCGATCGATTGGAGATCCTGATCATCGACAACAACTCTCCGGATCAGACGCGCGAGCTAGTCGCCTCATTTTCCGGCGCGCCGCATGCGCCCATGTATCTGCTCGAAACTCAACAAGGTGCCAACTTCGCCCGCAACCGCGCCCTCGCCGAAGCACAGGGCGAGATCATCGTCTACGGTGATGATGATATTCTGATGGGCCCGACCTGGCTGCGCGAGCTGATGCAGCCCTTCGTCAACGATCCTGATCAAAAGATCGGTGCCGTTGCCGGCGAAGTCGTCCCGGTGTTTCCCGAAGGCTGTCCGGATTGGGTGCGCTCCTTTCATGGCCCACAGGCTTTTCGCCAAGACATGGGCCCGACATCCGCCAAGGAAGTGCCCATGAGCGCCAATCTGGCCTTCCGTCGCGACGTGCTCCGTGAGCAAGGCGGCTGGGATACGAATGTCGGGCGTAAAGGAAAACGCGTATTTGGCGGCGAAGAAAACGGCCCCATGCACCGCATGCGCCAAGCAGGATTCGAAGTGTGGTTCACTCCGCTCGCGTCCGTCGATCACCAGATGCCCTCGAGCCGCACTACGATGAGCTACGTGAAACGCCACGCCTTTGATTCCGCCTGCTCTCGAGTAGTGGGTCGCGTGAATCTTGATCGCGATTCCGGACGCTCCTCAATCGGTTATCTGCTTTCCCGCTTTCTCGGCAATATCCTCAAAGCGCTTGGCTTCACGCTCGTCGCACTCGTAAATCTATTGCTCCTCCGTCGCGGAGAGGCCAAAAAGTCACACGTGCGCGCTTGGCGTTCCTGCGGCTACTTGTATCAAATCCCCCAATCGTTGTGGAGTTAACCCCCCTACCACTTTCCGTCGTCATCGTCGCCCGTAATGAAGCGGAGACGCTCCCCCGTTGCCTCGCTAGCGTGAGCGGCTGGGTGGCGGAAATTATCGTCGTGCTCAACGATACAAATGATGCCAGCGAAACCCTCGCTCAAGAACACGGCGCGATCGTGCACCGCCGAGAGTGGAAAGGCTTTCGTGATTCGAAAAACGAAGCCCTCGATCTCGCCACGCAATCATGGGCGCTCTGTCTCGATGCCGATGAAGAAGTCTCGCGTCCTCTGCGTTCTGACATCGAACGCTTCTTTGCTCATGGCGACGATCAAAGCCACGTCGGGGCGAATTTCCCCCGCAAAGTGTGGTTCATCGATCGTTGGATCACTCATGGCGATTGGTATCCCGATTACAGCCTACGCCTGATCAAACGCGACGCCTCGCGCTGGGGTGGCGATGAATTCGTGCACGAGAAAATGGAATGCGATGGCGCTATCGCTACGCTGCGTGGCGATCTTCATCACTACTCCTTTCCCACCCTGTCCGGTCATGTCGCCAAAATAAACCCGTTCGCAGATTTGTTCGTGCAACAACGTCAGGCCAAAGGCGCCAAGTTTTCAGTTTTCTCAGCGGCCTTCCGCCCTTTCTGGCGATTCTTTCGCGCTTATTTTTTGCGATTCGGGTTCCTCGACGGCTACCCCGGATTCTACATCGCGTGGGCCACGGCGTTTGGTGCGTTCGTTCGTTACAGTCGGTTGTTCGAAGAAGAAAACCAACGTCCACCTGATGTCTAAAGAGCCGTATCAGTTCAGTCGCGTGGCCGAGGAAATGATCGGCGATCTCCGCCGTCTGCCCTTCCAAGAGCCGCGTCGTCAACGTAAGCGTGCGACCAAAGATCTCACGACCGTAGTCGAAGAGCTGATGGAGAAATTCAAAGTGGGACGCGACTCCCCGGAAAACACCATCCGCGAAAACTGGCGCGACCTCGTCGGCCCAGCCAATGCCGCGTATTCAAACCCCGTCAGCATCGAACGCGGACGCCTCCTCGTCCTCGTCTCCCACGCCGTCGTCCGCAGCGAAATCTTCCATCATCGCGAAGCCATCGCCAAAAAAATCCAAGCCCTCCCCGGGTGCAAAGGGGTGAGGAATCTGAATATCCGAGCGGGGTAAGGTGTGCATCAAAAATTTCGGCAGCAACATACTGGAATTCCACCGGGCGGCATACTAAATATAGGATAACCGAGGCCTCCCAGGATAAAGTCGAGATTACATTCACTCACACCGATTCTGAAATTCTGATTCGAAAATGAAAAACACCCCACTCTCCCCAGCCACCGTCGAACGTTATCGCGAAGATGGTTTTATCATGCACGACGAACCGCTGCTTGCTCCTGAGGGGGTGACGGCGATTTACGATGAACTGGCGCCGTATATCGCTGGCGAGGCTACTCTACCCAATGGTCGAGTCGGCGCCGAGAAACAGGATCTGCCTGTCGGGCCGGATAATCCGGTGCGTAAGATTGCTGGGCTAAGTTACTTCCTGCCCTATTTTGAGCAGCTCGCGAAGTCACCCGTGATCGTGGACAAGGTCGCGGCTTTGCTTGGACCCAATATCAAGCTCTATACGGATGAGTATTTCATGAAGAACCCTGCCCGTGAAGGCACGCCGTTTGCGCCCTACACCTGGCATCAGGATGCGGTGAACTATCATTTTTTCTATCCCTTCGATGGGTTTATCACCTGCTGGATCGCGCTCGACGAAGCCACGATTGAAAACGGCTGCATGCACATGATTCCGCGAAGTCATACGCATGGTGCTGTCCTGCCCATGGCTCGTGAGCGTTTCGTCGTCCATCCCGCGACGCCCGATCCGATTGCCGCGGAAGTAAAGCCGGGCCATGCGGTGTTCCATCACGGACTGAATTTTCATTGTAGTTACCCCAATAAATCGACGAAGCCACGACGCGCTATCGCATTTCACTACATGAGGGCAGAGACGCGCTACTTAGGCGCAGACAACGCGAACACGCGAGCAATCGTAGAGGCCAACCACACGACAGATCCGCACCGTTTCATGCTCATCCGCGGACAAGAGTTTCCGGACTGCGTGTAATTTGAAACTGTCCCTCCCAAATCCTTTTAACCGCAAAGGTCGCTAAGATCGCGAAGTAGGAGTTGATCTTATGCTTAATTACCAAGGCTTCGCGTCCTTTGCGACCTTCGCGTTTAAAACAGAAGCCTAGAAGATACGTGAAGGCAGTCAGATTCAATTTAATCAACCCCATGAGAAACGACATCATCGGACATTGGTATCTCAAAGACCTTGGAGGACCTTTTCGGAATTTCTTGGACTGCGATCCCGAGGAACGAGAACAGATCGCCGGCCAACTGAAGGAACGGTATGGCCGCAGTTACTTCCATGAGGAGTATCTTACGGGAAGAGATGAGGTGGAAAAGAAACTGTATCGACGATTCGTCGATCAAGGCGGAAAACCACAAATCACCCGGCCAATCTATTGCTTCTTAGGTGCAAATCCTTCGGAGCTGATTTATGAGCGGCGCGACCACTACTCATTTAAGTTCTTCAAAATCGCCGACATTCCGAGTGAGCTGATCTCGTTTACCTATCCGGGGAGTATCGCTTCTTTTCAGATCGCCGAAAAGGAAAGCGCTTCGGAATTCCGTTCGTCCTACCACGGAAAGGTTTATCGCAAAGACGAGATCAATAATGTCATCGCCGAGTTCGGCATGCCGGGGATTGATTTCATCCCGACCAGATCACGACAGTATGATGTTCTCGTAGAAGCTCAGATCTGGAGCGCTGATATTTTCGAGGACTTGGACGAAGTCATCGATGTTGAAGTTTCCTGGTTGCCCTGGGTCACTAACCCACCACCAGAGCGTGCCGGACTAAAGAAAGACTAGGATAAATCCCCATCCCTTTAACCGCTAAGGTCGCTAAGAACGCTAGGGAGGATGCAATCTACGGTTAGGGTTTCAGAAACTTAGCGGCCTTCGCGATCTTAGCGGTAAAAACTAATCAGCTCTAGTGTCGGCAAAGACAGCACTTACTTTATCCGGGACCGGGGCTTGGGCTTCTGGTGAGCAACCTGGTTAATACTCGTGGCGAGATGAGTGCGGGTTCTGATTGCGGTTCTCACGCCTTGAGCCGTTCCAGCGAGGGCGCTTTCAATCTTTTTCAGACTGATTTCCGTTCGACCGAGGTGGCAGATCGGTTCGCCGGGCTTCACGGTAGGAAGCGTAATCATACCCAGCACAATCCCTTCGGTCGGCGCCGTGAGCGTGTTTTGTTGGCGGCCCAATAGCGTAAAGTTGGAAGCAATCGCTTGTCCTTTGTGGACGACTTGCCCCGGAACGACATGGAAACGCAGGATGCCACCGAGTTGGGCCCGCAACCAGCGCGTGCTGGTGAATTTTGTTTGGTAGGGAGGTTTCAAGGCTTCGCCCGCGATCAGACCAAGATTGATCAGGACATTTCGCACACCTCTGACGCCGAATTGCACGATGGTCGGTTCCATTTTCCAGGGTTCCCCTGCTTCGATACAGATCGTCGGACATCCCGCCGCGGTCGCTTCAAAACGAAATGATCCATCGGGCCCTGCCCCATTGATAATCAGTTCCGAACCAAACGCCTCGGCGATCCGGCGGACTTTTGGATCGGCCAGACGACCACGGACATTGGGATAGTTGGTGCGCTGCACTGCGGCGGTGTGCAGATCGATCCCATAGTCACTATTCTTTACGACGTTTTCAAAAATAGTATAGGCCAAGCGGCTGGCTAGACTTCCTTTCTCAGTTCCAGGGAACGAACGGTTGAGATCACGTCGGTCCGGCAAATAGCGTTCGCCATTCTCAAAGCCAAACACGTTGACCACCGGCACCAGAATTAACGTGCCACATTTCAGCTTTAGATCGTCATCGAACAGCAAGTCGTGAACCACACCTACTCCGTTGAGTTCGTCGCCATGAATCGCGGCGGTCACAAATACGGTCGGGCCGGGACGCTTGGATCGGATCACCTGAAGATGAATCGAAACATCATCACCAAAATACGTCTCGGAAACCTTGAGACGCACATTGGTGGTTTTGCCGAGAGGGATTCGCTCGCCCCCGATAATGAGAGGTTTACGACGAACGGGCTTTTTAGCGGGACTCATTTAGTTTCTTTGGCGTCGGCATCAACCGCAGCAATCTCATCGGATGGATCGGGTTGGGATAGTTTGCCGATCTTGCGGTTTGGCTTTTTCTTAGCGTTCAAAGCAGGCAGGAGGTTTCGGAGCGCATCTTTCAACCCATAGCAGAGTAAAACATCACCGGATAAAATCGGACGATCCTCGCGTGGATTAGGAATCACTAATCCACCACGATGAATACTCAACACGACGATATCCTGCTGACGGAGACCGGATTCCCTCACGGTCTTGCCCACAAATCCTGATTTGGCACCGACGGGCAATTCGACGACCTGATAGCCGCGAGCGAGTGACAAACGATGCTTGATATCGAAATCCTCAAAGTGAACGCAATCCTCGAGATGCTTAATGATCTCTCCCGCGATATCCAAGCCAGTCGCGCCTTCGATCCCTTCCAGCCCAGGCGAAGAATTTACTTCCATGATCTGGGGACCATCGGCGCCTTCGAGCATATCCACTCCGGCCACGCGCAATCCTAAGATCTGAGCCGCGCGAACCGCTGTGGCGGCATACTCAGGCGGCAACGTGATCGCTTCAGTCGTCCCGCCGCGATGCACATTGCTCCGGAATTCGGTGCCAACGGCACTACGCCGCATCGCTGCGACTACCCGATCGCCGATCACAAAGGCGCGCACATCCTTCCCCTTACTCTCAGCCACAAATTTCTGGATGATCACGTTTTGCTTCGTGCTTTGCAGCGTTTCGACAATCGCTTCAGCAATCTTCGTCGTATCCGCCAGAATCACGCCGATACCCTGTGTGCCCTCAAGCATCTTGATGATCACCGGGGCGCCGCCCACTCGATTGATCGCGCCAAGGATGTCCTTACGATCATTCACAAAGGCGGTGGCGGGCATCCCAAGTTTATAGCGACTGAGAATTTGCAACGAACGTAGTTTGTCACGCGAGGTCGAAATGGCATGTGAGCTATTCAGGGTAAAAACACCCATCTGCTCAAATTGCCGCACGACAGCCGTGCCGTAGAAGGTGATCGATGCTCCAATCCGCGGAATCACCGCATCGTAGGTGCTCAATAACTTACTGTTTCTGACTAACGAAGGGCCGGAGCCATCGAGAGATATCCCCAACTTCATCGCATCCAAGGCGATGATTTTATGACCTTTGGCAGTAGCCGCCTCCTTGAGGCGACGGGAGGTGTAATTGTTTGGTTCGCGGGATAATAAGGCTATTTTCATTTGAGGGGGACTTTAGGTTTTCGAGGCCGGGTAAGGTAAGTGCGGGCAGCATCGACGATGTAATGTGGCGTCAAGGCGGAGCGTCCGATCAACATGCGGCAAAGCATGTTTTCTCGACTTACGAGGGTAAATTCTACTGGGGCAATCAAGCTACCCAGTTTCAGGTCGGTGGAAACCACGTAACGGGTTTCACGACTGCCGTTACTGGAGCGGACCACGGTTTCGCGAACAACTTTGGCGGTGATCCATTTTTTCCTGCGACGGTGCGTATTGCTCAGCACCACATCAAATTTCACTAATCCGCCGCGAAGTCGCTTGATCTGATCGACATCAATCGCGGAGGTGCGGGCTCCGGTATCGATCTTGGCGCGCAAAGTGGTAATCCCCCATTCGGGCAGGGCAATTGATTCTCGCCAGCCAACGACGATCTTAGAAGAGAGAGGCATATATTTTGTAATGAGAACGCCGTTGTTCAACGTGCAGTCTGCATGATCATAAGCTTTTCCATTCACAATCCGCAAGCTCGGTGAGAAAATCAGATGAGTTTTGGAGACGGTGAGACAAGCTGGGACTAGCCTCGACTTGAGTTGATTCTTCATGGGGGAAACAGCCCTCCGAATCACCCGTAAAACAGGTTGAGATTACGCTTGCGCAGAATCGCTCCATTTTTGATTCTGACCCCTTGCGTTAGTGGAAACCCATCGGTTGTGGGTCCCGCCATGACTGGTTCGGCATCCTGTCGGATTGGAACGGTGACGCTGGCTAAACCGCGATTTCGGTCGTGGAGAGGCTGGAATCACGGAGTTTTCGAACTCCCTACAGTCGTGCAGAATAAATACAAAACCAATGTCTACAGTCTCAAAACCAGAAATCATCGCTGATTTCAAAATTAACGATAAGGATACCGGCTCGTCCGAAGTTCAGATCGCGTTGCTTACAGCTCGAATCAATCACTTGACCGAGCATCTGCGCACGCATCGTAAGGACTTTCACTCGCGCCGCGGCCTTCTGCAAATGGCGGCTCGCCGTCGTAAGCTCCTCGACTACGTAAAACGCCACGATCTGGCGAAATACACCGAGTTGCTGCAGAGACTGAAACTCCGTCGATAATCACTTTGTCACACAGGCGACCCGATACTCGGGTCGCCTGTTGTCTTCCCAGACACCGCGATCGGATCGGGATATTTCCGTTTGTCGCCCTCGCCAAGGGCCAAGCGACGCCAAACGGAAATCTCTCGAACCATGAACGGAGAGACGAAATGGATTTTTTGAAATCCACCCGCAGCGATCAACAAACATATCGCTGCCGCTTCCATCTCCGGAAGCACGGGGCTAGCAGGCCAGTGTCACTGCCCTCCCCGATTTATCCGCGACACTCATCCGAATAGAAAAGTAATGAAACAGAAATATAACGTAACGGTCGCCGAACTCGGTATGACCTTCTCCACGGGCTCGATTGCCCAACTCGCCGGTGGCGCAGTCAATGTCAACGTTGGCGAAACCAACATCATCGTCTCCGCTTGTGCTTCTCGCTCAATGCGTCCTGGACAGGACTTCTTCCCTCTCACCGTAGATTACCGTGAGAAGTATGCTGCCGCGGGTCGTTTCCCCGGTGGTTACTTCAAGCGTGAAGGTCGTCCTTCCGAGAAGGAAATCCTCACCTCGCGTCTCTGCGACCGTCCTTGTCGTCCGCTCTTCCCTGACGGTTTCCTCAATGAGGTTCAAATCATCGGTCAGCTCATGTCTTGCGACATGATCAACGACGCCGACATGTCCATGGTTAACGGTGCTTCCGCTGCTCTCGCGATCTCAGACATCCCTTGGGGTGGCCCGATCGCTTGTGTGCGTGTTGCCGAAATCGACGACGAATTCGTCGCCAATCCGACCATCGAGCAGATGTTCGAAAGCACTCTCGACCTCGTCTACGTGGGCACCGAAAAGGAAATGCTCATGATCGAAGGTTCTGCCGATCAGATCACGGAAGAGCGCTTCATCGAGGCTCTCGAATTCGGTCAGAAGGCCATCCAGCCTATCATCGTCGCGATCAAGGATCTCGTCGCTCAATGCGGCAAAGAAAAGGCCGTCTTCCCTCTCGTCGTCGCTTCCGACGAAGCCCGTGCCATCATCGAACGCGTCGCTACGGTTGAGAAAGTCAGCGCAGCCATCTTCGGCTTCGAGCGCAATGTCCGCGACGCCAACGTCAAGGCGCTCAAGGCAGAGTGCAAAACTGCTCTCACTACTGAGCTCGGCGAAGACAAGTTCACTGATGTCGACATCAGTGTCGTCTTTGAAGATCTCCAAGCCAAGGCCTACACTCAGACCGTAGTCGAAAGCGGCGTCCGTTCCGACAAACGCGCAGCGAAGGATCTCCGTCCTCTCTCTTCCGAAGTTGGCGTGCTCCCTCGCGTTCACGGTTCCGCGTTGTTCCAACGTGGTGACACACAGACGATCGCAATCGCGACACTCGGGCCGACCAAGGAGGCTCAACGTCTCGACGCATTAACTGGTGGAGTGACTTCGAAGTCCTTCATGTTGCATTACAACTTCCCTCCATTCTCGGTTGGCGAAGCGGGCCGTTTCATCGGCCCAGGCCGTCGCGAGATTGGTCATGGTGCATTGGCTGAACGTTCGATTGTTCCAGTGCTTCCTCCTGAGGATGTATTCCCCTACTCGATCCGAATCGTATCTGAGATCATGGCTTCCAATGGCTCGACTTCGATGGCTTCCATCTGTGGTGGCTGTCTCGCGCTCATGGATGCTGGTGTGCCGATCATCGCTCCAGTCGCTGGTATCAGCTGCGGTTTGATGACTTCCAATAAAGAAGACGGTTCGATCGATAAGTGGACGACCATCACCGATATCCTCGGTGAAGAAGATCATTTCGGTGATATGGACTTCAAGCTCGCTGGCACGACCAAGGGCATCACTGGCTTCCAGCTCGATCTCAAGATCAAGGGGCTGCCATTTGAAATCGCCAAGACCGCGATCTTCCAAGCTCGCGATGCTCGCATCGAGATCCTCAAGTCTATGCTTGAGAGCCTCCCTGCTCCTCGCGCCGATCTTTCCGCTTACGCACCGCGTATCCAGACGATCCAAATCAACCCAGAGAAAATCGGCATGCTGATCGGCCCAGGGGGTAAGACCATCCGTCGCATCACTGAAACAACCGGCGCTCAAGTCGACATCTCTGATGACGATTCCGGTAAGGTCTTCATCTACTCGAACAATGCTGATTCCCTGAATCGCGCGTTGTCGGAAATCGACGCCCTCTGCGGTGGCGGTTCCCAAATCGAAGACGGTAAGATCTACAATGGTCGCGTCACTGGCACCAAGGACTTCGGCGCATTCGTCGAATGTCTCCCGGGCAAAGAAGGCCTCGTCCACATCTCCGAGCTGGCTGACTTCCGGGTCAAGCGCACCGAGGATGTCGTCAAAGTTGGCGATTCGATCACGGTCAAGTGCATCGGCATCGACGAGCGATCCGGTAAGGTTCGTCTCTCTCGCAAAGCCGCTATGGCCGAGCAGGAGGCGGAAAAGCCAGCGCCCGAAGGTGATGCTCCAGCCGCAGACGAAGCACCCGCTGACGCTGCTCCTGAAGAGACCAAATCTTAAGTGATCGTCGGGCTCTGTCCCATAACTCTCAAAGCCGCGACGCAAGTCGCGGCTTTTTTGTGTCTGGATGAAAAGTTGAACTCTAATCCTTCAACCCTTTTTGTCGCCCTTCGTGAATACGCCCAATCATAACAAAGGTCTCCGCACGGTCGCCATTGTCGAAGCCTTCAAAGGTATAATCGTCCTCGTAGCCGGATTGGGCTTACTCACGGTTCTTGGCAAAAATGCAGGTGAATTAGCAGATCAATTGGTCAAGCAAACCCATCTAAATCCGGCGAGCCACTATCCACGAATTTTCATCGAAACGATGTCGCATCTCGATGATGGCCATCTGCGCTGGTTGGCCGCATTAGCTACGATCTATGCCATCGTCCGATTAGTCGAAGCCTATGGTCTCTGGCACCAAAGACGATGGGCCGAATGGTTAGCCGCCCTCGGCGGGATGATTTATATCCCCTTGGAAATCTACGAACTCTTCCAACGGGTTTCGCTGATTAGCGTGAGTGCACTCCTGATCAATCTCGGGATCGTCTCCTATATGGTTTGGGTTCTTCAGGAATCCGGATCGCAAAACTCCTCCACTTCAGAAAAGACCTGACAGCTATTCCCGAAACCTAAGACTGCGCGCTTCCATGAAACTTCTCGTCACTAATGACGACGGTATTGATTCCGTCTTTTTACATGAACTCGTTGCTTCGCTTCAACGCGCTGGCCACGAACTCTTCATCGTGGCGCCTGCCAGTGAGCAGAGTTGGAAAGGTGCATCAAAGACGCGTGATCGCGCGGTAAAATCACTCACCATCGATCGAGGGTTCGGTTGCCCCACATGGACCGTCGATGGCACTCCTAGCGATTGCGTAAACATCGCATTGGAGCATCTCATCGACGGCGAAGTAGACGGCGTGGTCAGCGGGATCAATGAAGGTTTCAACTGCTCCATCGGCTTCGTGATTGCGAGTGGCACGGTCGCGGGCGCCTGGGAAGGTGCGTTGCATGGGCTTCCCGCCATCGCCGTATCTCAGGATGTTTCCGAGGCAGTTTACGTGAACCTCAAAGAAGAAGGAGGAAAGCCCAACGAAGAGCTCCTTAGCTCCATCAAAATGGCAGCCGATCATACGGCACGATTGGTTGGTGAGCTTTTACCGCAATCGGCGCGAAACAGTTTCACGATCCATAACGTGAATTTCCCTTACCCGTGTTTACCGGAATCGATCGTGAAACGCACCGTGCCCGCTACCATGTTGATGCCGGGCTTCTTCACTGCGGCGGATGTCAATGGCATGCATAAACTCCTCTGGACCGAGGCTAACGACATCTCCCCTCACGAGCCACTGACCGATGTGCGCTGTGTCGCCGAAAAGCATATCAGCCACAGTATTCTGGATTACCGCAAACTCGGTCACTCCTGATCAGTAGCGCTGATTTAGCGCACCAACGAAAAGCCAGCGCGGATACTCGCAGTTCTATCTCGGTAATCGAGGAGACTTTCCGTGTGACCATCCCAATACTGGACGAGCAGATAGGTCGCGAAATCGAGGTAGCGGTCAAACTTAAGCGGATACGTGAGATCGGCTTGAATGCTTCCCTTGCCTCGACTTGCTCCAATGATCCCAGTCAAGGAAAGTGCGAGCCCATCATTACGGCCGAGGACAATGGATAAATCTCCGTAGCCTCGATAATCAGCAATATCCGGATTGTTATCTACATCTCCGACGTAGGCAAAAATTCGAGGAACGAGAATGGCATGCCAATCTGAGATCCCCCCCAGCACAAACGCGGTTCGAGCATAAGCAATGTTCAGGCTTCGAGAGTCCAAGCCTCCTTGCCCATTCGATTCATGCTTCAGCGCGACTTGGTAGCCTAACCACTGAATAAACTCCTTCGCCTCCGGATCAACCAGCGCCTGCGATTGAAACACCAATTCGGGCATGTAGCTGGTATCGTAAAACGGACTCGAATCATCATCGAGATTCCACAGTGAGCGTTGAGTTAATCCAAAATAAAGCCCCTTCGGTCCTCGCCCCTCATTGGTATCCAAGGCGCTGTCGCCCAGCAGCCGGTATTTAAAACTGAATTGAAATTTCGCTGAATGACGGCCCGCCCCATAGATGAAATAGACAGATTCATGAGGTTCGAATCGGTCGAGAAAAGTCCGCTTGATCGCCAGCGCTGCCGCTTGAGCTGTCAGCACATTGCTCAAAGGAGCTGAGGCGACCTCCGGAGCACCCTCTTCTTCGTGTTTTTCAGCCACGGCGATTACCGCGCGGAGCTGGGCCGGCCGCTCCAATTCGAGAATGAGTTGCCCTTCCGCACCCTCTGGCAGATCAAATTGGTAAGAATGATAGGCAAACCCGCGCGACCCCACGGGACCGACTGACAAATCCTTGGCCTGTAGTTCTACCGCCCAGCTTTTGGTTCGTGAGCTCAGATAACCAGCCAGTGCCTGCGGCAGGTCATAGGCCGCGGCCACATCGGTCGGATTCATCACGACGAGATCCACCGTCAAGCTTGCGTCGGAAGCGACCGAAGCAAGGGGCGTCATGAGGTTATAAACCAACCCTGTTGCCATCGACTGCATCGGCAGTCCCAGTGCCAATACACCGGCCAATATCGCTACTCTTAAACGCATTCCTGATGTTATCGGGTCACTCTAAGCGGATGCACGCATAAACCCATTCCGGCGGTTGCATTCAACAATGGTTATGATTCATTCGTGCCTCCGATGATCGAAGTTGAGAATCTCACGCGCGTCTTTCGCACTTATAAAAAAAAGCCCGGCTTTTGGGGCGGTGTGAAAGGATTGTTCAAGCGCGACTTCGAGGAAACCGCTGCGGCGAAGGATGTTTCATTCTCAATCAAGGAAGGCGAATTCGTGGGCTTTCTCGGTCCGAACGGAGCTGGCAAAACAACCACGCTTAAAATGCTGTCGGGATTGATCTATCCCACGAGCGGCCACGCGACTGTTGCGGGTTTCAATCCGACCAAACGCGAGTCCGCCTATCGGCGCATCTTCGCCCTCGTCCTTGGGCAGAAAAACCAACTTTGGTGGGATCTTCCCGCGATTGAATCCTTCAATCTTCTCCGCGCGATCTACGCCCTCCCCGATAATCAATATCAAGAGACCCTCGATGAACTCGTCGACCTCCTCGACGTCCGTGCAAAGCTCAATGTGATGGTGCGCGAACTCTCCCTCGGAGAACGCATGAAAATGGAGCTGATCGCCGCGCTGTTGCACCGACCACGCGTGCTTTTTCTCGATGAACCCACGATCGGTCTTGATGTAATTTCGCAGAAGTCCGTTCGCAATTTCCTGCGTGAGTATAATCGCAAGAATAAGGTTACCATCCTGCTCACAAGCCACTACATGGCCGACATCAAAGAGCTCTGCGAACGCGTGATTGTCATCCACAAGGGTGAGAAGATCTACGACGGCGCACTGGATCGTCTCGAAAGCAATTCCGGCACGCGCCAGAAGATCATCACATTCCTCCCTTCACTTGAGACGGGTGATTCCGAAGCCGCGCCAGCTTTTCCCCCAACATGGAAATCTCAACACGGTGAAACCACATACGACGAAGAGGGGAAATTCACTCTTCGCGTGCCAAGCGAAAAAGTCGTCGCCGTTTCTCAGGAAATTCTCACGGCAGGCCCTGTGGCAGATATCACGATTGAGGACATCCCTCTCGAGGATATCATCTCGAAGCTCTTCAACTCGAAGTCTTAGCTCGTCGCCCCGATTCGTCTGGCAAGTCAGGCAGACTCCACGCGATTCCCAGTTCGCTCATCAGAGCTTCCAAGCCGCGTGCAGCCGTCAACGTAGCACGGCGTAAGCCATCTGCATTCACTGGCGCATCGATTATCACCCACGATAGTTCGTCGGGACTTAGCAGTGTTTCGACACGTCTGCCCAAGCCGAAAGAAGGCAGGTATTGGTCGCGACGTAATCGCAGTTCGCGAAGTAGTCGAAAGTTAGTCTCGGCCAGAGAACGATGAAGCACATGTTGGGCAGCGCAGTATTCGCCCCGCGCGATCTTCTGCCACACCCAGAGAACATCCACCGCCGCAACATCTGCGAGAGCCGCAATCGTCAGATCGTCTAATCGCACGCCGGCCATTTCCGTCGCGACGCGATGATAGAAACTTCCCCACTTCGCTTCACCTTTGAGAAACGAATAGCCTGAGCGCAGGCAGGTATTGATCTCGTTCAGCGCAATTCTCAGTCTTCGATGCCTCTTCTGGAATCCAAACCGCATTCCCCATCGCGCCATGCTCATTTGCGATTGAGGCACCAAGATCAAATCCATCTGCCCTGTTTCGAAAACAACGGTAAGCTTTTCAACACCGCCTGTTGCTTCACGGACGGCTTGAAAACGGAAGCCCAGATCAGGCATCACCGCAGCCCAATCAGTGGACTTCAACTTTCCCACGTCTCGCGTCACGATGTGTAAATCCACATCCGACCAATCATCGGCTGCATCTGTCTCAGCGATCGCTCCGGAACCAAAGTGCACGGCGGAACAGATGGCCTTCTCTGATGCGATCCACTGCGAGATAGGTTCAGGGATGTTCACAGCTCGTCCGGATTGAAGGGTTCCTCAGCAAGAGCGGAGTGAAATCAGAATTTCGGTGCCTTGAATCCCTGGTCCCGCATGGATGTGACCTTGATGCATCCGGATGATCTCTTTCGCCAAAAACACGGCCATGCGTCCTTGGTTGGGAATGGCATCTTTTTCCGGTTCTGGCAAAATGCCCTCCAATTCGAGATGGCTCCCCTTCAGTGAAATCAACGCCGTTCGGTCTTCCGCTTCTCCCGTCGAACGCAACTGCAATGCGAGATCAGGAGTGCCGTCGGTGGGATAATTCTCCGTCATCGTTTCGACGAGCGAATCGAGCGCGAAGCGCAACAACGCATCGGCCACTTCAAGTTTCACTTCATCAGGCCCAACCGCGACTTCCACTCCCCGTTTCTGGCCGACTTCCTGAACGACGGTTCGGAGATCCACTGTCGTCGGTTCGATTTCATCGAGGTTCTGCAACATCTCCAGGCGCTTGTTGAGCTCTTCCAGCTTACGAATGTCTGTCTTGAGCGACTCAATCATTTCCGGTGCCCAGCGATCTTCCGGCATTTGTCTGAAAGTCGCCAGCGATACGAGCGCGTTGCCCAATTCATGACTCAGCGTGAGACCTAATTCCCGCAATACGCTGCGCCGTTCCTCACGTTGCCGATCCACCGCATCGTGAACCTCGGCGCTCGCCTCCTCCCAGTAGGCCCAGACACCACCGGTCTCGCTCATTAAACCAGCACTCCCGCGGAACGGTTGATCGGCATGAGGCCAGAAACGACACACCTCCCGCTGTTTGCGGACACGACCAATTATTTCGCGCACCACCAAAGGAACCTGCCGCGGCACTTCGTCATTGGGATTCAAGACAAGCGTATTGGGCAAATACTTGGCTCCGAGATTCGCTTGTTCGGCCAGACGTGTCAGCCGCCCCAATTGCGCGGAACGCGCCAAGAATTGACGTAGCAAGCGGGCGAAGAAAACCGCTCTCGTGCGATCTTGCTCTTCATAGGTTTGACCATCGTCGCGCACTCCTAAAGCAATCAATCCCAGCAAACGTCCGTTATCATGGACTGGCACCAGGAGTCGCGCGCCCCACATCGCGAGACGATTACGCACCGCCAATTCGGCCACCGGATCAGATTCATGAGTCCAATTGAGACCATCGATCACGACGGGGTGATATTCGAGAAATTCCACGAGCGGATCATCTGCCGCGAAAAAGGAAGTCCCACGGTCAGCGTGAAACCCATCGGCTTCGCGCAGGAAAAATACGGTATGCGATGCGTGGAGCAGATGGCGCGATGCCCGGCGAAATTCCGCGATTAAGCGATCCCGTGTATCGAAGTTTTCGACCGCCCCTTCGAGAAAGTCCCACCAATCAGCAGCATCATCTAATGTGACCACTCGAGGCTCAGGTTTAACCGCTTCCGCCCGTCGATTCTTCTCCAGCAGTAAATCCACCATGGATTGTTTCTCCGCGAGTTCCTCCACAATCTCCAAGTAATCGCCTAGCTTGGTGGCGCTCTCATCGTAGGATAAGTAAACCTTGGCGCGGTTTTGAATCCGCGCTTGCTCGTAAGGTAAGCTGCGAGGTTCCCCGACATAAATTGTCGGACAACCACTCAATGATCCCGGGAGCAGATCCTCACCCGCTGCATCCAACACGACGACAGCCGCAAAGCCCATCTGAGTGCCGCCGGGAAATGATTGGGACGGTAAGCGCAGGACCGAATGTTTACCCTTAACCTGTTTCTTCCAGACAGCAGCCAGCGCATCGTCGGCAGTTGCTAGGATTATAAGGCTTGGCATGGAAATTTGATTCGGAAGGTGGCACCGCGACCAGGAATCGGAGGATCCACTGCAATTGTCGCATCAAGACCCGTGAGGATGTCGCTGCATATCGCGAGTCCAAGACCAAATCCTGATGATTTCGTGGACTGAAATGGTTTAAAGAGTCGAGGTAACATATCCGCTTCAATTCCGGGCCCGCTATCTTCCAGCGTGAGCTCAATAAACTTCGCCCCCTGATTATGCGTGGCGACTTTGATCCAGCGTTCTTTAGCATGAGAATCAATCGCCTGGATCGCATTGAAGCTGAGATTCAGCAGCACTTGTTTCACCGCAGTTGCATCCGTGCTGACCATATCTGGTCGGGCCTGGAAGTCCTGCAGAATCTCCACATCCTGGTCTTTCGCTTTTGTCGAAACCAGCTCCAGGCTCGTCTGCAATAAATCGTGGAGACTCATCGGTTTGGCGTCATAGGAACGCGGAGTCGCGAGATCCAACAATTGCTCAGTCAATCCGTCGATTCGCGACACCTCGTCACCGATCAGACGGAAGAATTTATCCCGAAACACTGGGTCGCCATAGTGCTCCGGCAGTAGCTGAACGAATGTCTTGATCGTAACCAGCGGATTGCGAATTTCGTGGGCGAGGTTTGCGCCAAGCATACCCACAGTCGCCAACTGTTCAGCGTGCTGCGCCTTCACTGAGAAATGAGCCCGCTCCATCGCACTCTCGATGATTGATGCCAATTCGAAGAGTTGAGCCACTTGAGGATAAGTGAATGGGCGCCGGCTGACTGGCACACCGACGGCCAGCACGAGATTAAGGGTGCGACCACCAGTCGCTACGAGCACGCCCAGCTTGTTCTTCGTCATGAACTTCAGGAGCTCTTGCTCCGATTGACCGGAACGTTGGCGCATCAATCGCTCAGGAGTGGCCCAGCGGAGTTCACTCAACGTGACGAGCAGACTGCTATCAGCGGAAAGCGTAATTTTTTTACCGCGCAACTGACCGTTGTGATGGGAAAGCACATGAGCCGTTTCCGATTTAGACCACCCCTTGAGTAGATCCACATAAGCAGACTCCAGCTTTTCTGGGCGCGATTCCCTTCGTGAAGTTTCAAACGCAATCCGGCGTGCATCTTCACCACGCAAATTTAAGTCAAAAACCGATTCAAACCACGGACCTGCAGCGGTCGCAAACCAAAGCCCCAAACCGACTGCGATTAAAAAAGCTAACGGCCCCGGAATGAGAAGAATCAAGAGTTCATCCGCCGACCAGACAAAGACCGCCACGGCTCCGACCAAAAATACTTTCTGTAGTCCAACATAGAGAAAATGGCGCGCATCGAAAACGCGCGAGGTAATCATAGCCCACGCCGTGCCCGAATAGAAACCCAGCACGACGATCGGCTGCAGATGGATATACACCGATTGATGTGTGATCGCATTCATCACCATCAGACCGAGCGCAGCAAAACACGCCGCGCAGCCACCCAGAAGCAGCACCTGCAACTCGAGCTTCTTAACACCTGTCGTCGATCGCGATTGGATGAGTGTTTGCACACACAGTATCACAT
>Ga0208414_1001387_pt1 | contig 18605 bp, 18 predicted proteins | sample AntAceMetag02UKE_FD_184770 | JGI IMG/M metagenome (GOLD analysis project Ga0208414, IMG submission 184770) | Saline lake microbial communities from Ace Lake, Antarctica - Antarctic Ace Lake Metagenome 02UKE (SPAdes) (version 2) | ecosystem: Environmental > Aquatic > Non-marine Saline and... | reverse complement strand
GGCATGGAAAGACATTTTGGAAAAAGTTGAAGCCACCGGCGCGGATGGGATTGAACTTAATTTTGGCTGCCCACATGGTATGTCGGAGCGCGGTATGGGTGCTGCTGTAGGGCAGGTGCCTGAATATATCGAAATGGTAACAAGATGGTGCAAGCAGTACTATTCAAAGCCTGTTATCGTCAAATTGACCCCGAATATCACTGATATTCGTTTGCCTGCGGCCGCTGCGCGCCGTGGGGGAGCTGATGCGGTTTCCTTGATCAACACGATCAACTCAATCGTTTCTGTCAACTTAGATACGATGAGCCCGGAGCCCTCCATTGACGGTAAGGGAACCCATGGCGGCTACTGTGGTCCAGCGGTCAAACCGATCGCGATGTCAATGGTTTCAGAGATTGCGCGGGCTCCGGAAACCGCTGGGATGCCGATTTCTGGCATCGGCGGTGTCACGACCTGGCGTGACGCTGCTGAATATATGACTTTGGGCTGTGGGAACGTACAAGTGTGTACGGCTGCCATGACCTACGGATTTAAAATTGTTCAGGAAATGATCAGCGGTCTGTCTCAATGGATGGATGAAAAGGGACATGCCTCGATTCAAGATTTTGTCGGCGCTGCGATTCCGAACACAACTGACTGGAAATATTTAAATCTTAACTATGTTGCTAAAGCCGAGATCAACCAAGCTGATTGCATCAGCTGCGGGCGTTGCTATGCCGCTTGTGAGGATACATCCCATCAGGCGATTGCGATGTCCGAGGACCGCACTTTCTCAGTGATTGATGCCGAATGTGTGGCCTGCAACCTATGCGTTGAAGTTTGTCCTGTCGAGAATTGCATAACCATGGTGCCTCAAGAGGCGGGCACAGTTGATCAAAGGACGGGTAAGACAATCAGCGAAGAGTACGGCAATTGGACGACTCATCCGAACAATCCCGGGGCGGTGGCCGCAGAATAACCGTAGAAATTACAGCGCGCCATAATTTATGGCCCGCTGCTGCACATTACACAGTGAGAATGCGCCGCAGCATGTCCTCTAGATATTGCTCGGCATCTGGGAAATGGTCGCCTTTGCCAAGCACTGCCTGCACCTGTACATCAAAATCGGCGTAATGTTGTGTCGTTGCCCAGATCGAAAAGATGAGATGATGCGCATTGACGGCACGTATCAACCCAGCATCCGACCACGCATTTATAATCTCTACCAATGTGGTTACAACTTCGCGCAATTCCCCTTTCAATACGCCCCCGATCCGGGGCGCACCCTGAATAATTTCATTTGCATAAAGACGGCTTTCGCGCGGATAGAGGCGGCTCATCATTATTTTGTGTTTTGCATATGTCAAAAGCTCCTCAATGGGATCGCCATCAGGATTAATGTCGCGCACAGGCTTGAGCCAATCTGTCAAAAGCTGTGCAAGAAGGGCTTCATAGATAGCGTCTTTTGATTGGAAATAATAAAGAATATTTGGTTTTGACATGCCAGATTCGGCGGCGATTTGATCAAGCGTCGAGCCCCTGAAGCCGAATTGGGAAAAGATTTTTAATCCGGCCAACATGATGGCCGAATGGTTTTTCTTTTGGATCCGTGTTTCAAATTTGCTCATTAATTATATTCCAAGAAAAATCCAATTGAGTGTTTGATTAAATATTAACATCTGAAAAATTACTAGGTGATTTTAAAAAGCAATTCTTGACTCATGCTGGACCTCTGATAGCCTTACTTTTACCAGTTGGTCAAAATATTAGGCCGTTTAGAAAGAACGAATTTGTGAGGTCCTAATCCATGGCTGCCATAGGCGAAAATTTAAAGATCAACAGTGAACGCCTTTGGGATAGCTTGATGGACATGGCCAGAGTTGGACCGGGTGTTGCCGGGGGCAATAATCGTCAAACGGTGACTGACGCAGACAGCGAAGGGCGGCATCTGTTTCACACATGGGCCGAGGCTGCGGGCTGTTCGATGGGGCTCGATCAAATGGGCAATATGTTCGCCATGCGGGCGGGAACGGATCCTGACGCCTTGCCAGTCTATGTGGGCTCCCATCTGGACACACAGCCGACCGGCGGAAAATACGATGGCGTATTGGGCGTGCTCGGTGGTCTAGAGCTTCTGCGCACTATGAGTGACCTTGATATTAAAACCAAACATCCGATTGTTGTGACAAATTGGACCAATGAAGAGGGTACGCGTTATGCGCCCGCCATGTTGTCATCCGGGGTTTTTGCCGGGCTACACAGTCAAGAATGGGCCTATGAGCGCACGGATGCTGACGGCAAATCCTTTGGGGATGAGTTGGCGCGTATCGGTTGGCGCGGTGATGAAACTGTTGGCGCGCGCAAAATGCATGCTTTCTTTGAATTGCACATCGAGCAGGGCCCGATTTTGGAGGCGGAAGACAAGCAGATTGGGGTTGTGACGCACGGGCAGGGCCTGTCTTGGACCGAGATTACCATATTGGGAAAAGACGCGCATACCGGCTCAACGCCGATGCCAATGCGTAAGAATGCAGGGCTTGCGATGGCGCGAATTTTGGATCGGGTGGAGGATATTGCCATGTCCCACGCTCCCCATGCTGTAGGCGCTGCGGGACATGTCAACGTCTATCCAAACTCCCGCAATGTGATTCCGGGCAAAGTGGTCTTTACAGTCGATTTTCGTTCCCCAGAACTAGCTGTGATTCAGGATATGGAGAGCCGTTTGCGCGTTGAGGCGCAGGGGATTTGCGATTCTATGGGCATGGAGGTCTCATTCGAAAAGGTGGGAGGATTTGATCCTGTCACCTTTGATGAAACATGTGTGCAGGCCGTTCGCAGCGCTGCTGTTCGGTTGGGATATAGTCATATGGATTTGATCTCTGGAGCCGGTCATGATGCCTGTTGGATCAACCGAGTGGCCCCTACGGCGATGATCATGTGCCCCTGTGTGGATGGGCTGAGCCATAATGAGGCCGAAGAGATCAGTCCTGAATGGGCCGCCGCAGGCACGGATGTGCTGCTGCATGCAGTATTGGAAACTGCGATTATTACGGCCTGAGGGTCAAGATACGGAATAAAAGGCAGGGAGATTATAATGGCCACAGTCATAAAAAACGGAACAATCGTAACACATGATCTAACTTACAAGGCGGATGTTTTGATTGAGGGTGGTCAGATTGTTGAAATTGGTGAAAACCTGTCCGGCGAAGAACAATTGGATGCCACTGGGTGTTTTGTCATGCCGGGTGGCATTGATCCTCACACCCACCTTGAGATGCCTTTCATGGGCACCTATTCTACGGATGATTTCGAAAGCGGGACTCGGGCCGCCCTCGCAGGCGGCACAACCATGGTCATCGACTTTGCTTTGCCAAGTCCGGGCCAAGGTCTGCATGATGCCCTTAAAATGTGGGACAACAAATCCACACGAGCAAATTGTGATTATTCTTTTCATATGGCGGTCACATGGTGGGGTGAGCAGGTTTTCGATGAGATGGAATCGGTGATCAAAGACCGCGGCATAAATACTTTTAAACATTTCATGGCCTATAAGGGCGCATTGATGGTTAATGATGACGAGCTCTACGCGAGCTTTAGTCGATTGTCCGAACTCGGGGGGATCGCGATGGTCCACGCGGAGAACGGTGACGTCGTTGCTGAACTGTCCGCTAAACTCTTGGCCGAAGGTAATACTGGCCCAGAAGCCCATGCCTATTCCCGTCCGCCACAGGTCGAGGGTGAAGCCACAAACCGCGCAATCATGATTGCTGATATGGCAGGTGTTCCGCTTTACGTCGTGCACACCTCTTGCGAGGATTCGCACGAAGCCATTCGTCGTGCTCGCCAACAAGGCAAACGCGTCTGGGGGGAACCGTTAATCCAGCACCTTACACTGGATGAGAGCGAATATTTCAATAAAGATTGGGATCACGCAGCACGTCGGGTTATGTCACCACCCTTCCGTAACAAACAACACCAAGACAGCCTTTGGGCTGGTCTCCAGTCTGGTTCACTGAGCGTTGTGGCTACGGATCATTGCGCATTTTCCACTGAGCAGAAGCGGTTTGGTTTGAATGATTTCACCAAAATTCCGAATGGAACTGGTGGGCTTGAAGATCGGATGCCCATGCTTTGGACCCAAGGTGTTTCAACGGGACGGTTGACGCCAAATGAATTTGTGGCAGTCACGTCAACAAATATTGCTAAGATCCTGAATTGCTATCCTAAGAAAGGCGCCATTCTGGTGGGCGCGGACGCGGATATTGTGGTTTGGGATCCCAATAAAGAAAAAACGATCTTGGCGGCTAATCAGCAGTCTGCCATCGACTACAACGTTTTTGAGGGCAAAAAGGTTAGAGGCCTTCCGAGATTTACACTGTCACGTGGTTCTATTGCTATCTACGATGGTGAAATCCGTACCGAAGAAGGCCACGGTAAATTCGTAAGACGGGAAGGAAATACAGCTACAAATAAGGCACTATCGTCTTGGAAGGCCTTAACTGCTCCTCGCCCTGTTGAACGCACAGGTATTCCGGCCAGTGGAGTCTAGCACAGTGGGCCAGATTTTGACATCGTTCGAACAGGAGACTTCATCCGTGCTTCCGTTTGCCCTAAATAAATGGAAAGTGTTTAATTTGCTACGTAGTATTGAGAAAAAATTCTTTAAAGTTCATGCGGGGATATATGTTTTATGAAAGGTTTTTGTAGTGCAATCTGAAGTGATAAAAGTTTCGAACCTTGATCTTACATTTGAAGCGAGTGATGGGCCGGTCCATGCTCTAAAAAACGTTAATTTACAAGTTAATAAGGGTGATTTTGTATCTTTCATTGGACCATCTGGCTGTGGAAAAACAACTTTATTAAGGGTTTTAGCTGATCTAGATGAACCGACTAACGGCCAGGTAACCGTAAATGGCGTTAGCCCCAGAAAGGCTCGAGAGTCTAGGGCATATGGCTATGTTTTCCAGGCAGCGGGTCTCTATCCTTGGCGTAATATAGCGGCGAATATAAAGTTACCTTTGGAAATTATGGGTTACTCGAAAGAGGAACAGGTCAAGAGAATAAAGAAGGTTCTTGATTTGGTAGAGCTGACTGGCTTCGAGAAAAAATTTCCTTGGCAACTTTCTGGTGGAATGCAGCAAAGAGCTAGTATTGCTCGAGCTTTGGCCTTTGATGCTGACATTTTATTGATGGATGAGCCATTTGGAGCCTTGGATGAAATTGTACGGGACCATTTGAATAAACAATTATTAGAACTGTGGAAATCTACAAAAAAAACAATTTGTTTTGTGACACATTCGATACCTGAAGCGGTATACTTGTCTACAAAAATTGTTGTTATGTCGCCGAGACCTGGGCGAATTATTGACGTAATAGAGAGCACTCTACCTTCAGACAGGCCTCTTGAAATTAGAGATTCTAAAGAGTTTATCGAAATATCTCAAAGAGTTAGAGAAGGATTGCGAGCAGGTCATAGCGATGAATAAAAAGTTGTGGATAGGTTCAGATAATAAAATAGTGCCTGTTATATGCATGATAACTTTTATTGTCATAATTTGGTATGGGTTTTCTATAGTTTTAAATGCTCCATGGGAATTTGATAAAGCCAAAAGGAGTTCCATTATACTGTCAACGACTGAATTGGTAAGCCAGACGTGGTCACAAAAGCGACCAAAACTGCCAGCCCCACATCAGATCACGAAAGAGATATGGGATACCACTGTAAATAAAAAAGTAACTTCAAAAAGATCATTAATTTACCATGGTTTGATTACTTTTTATGAAACAATTTATGGCTTCGCTTTTGGAACTGGTCTAGGCATTCTATTATCAATAGGCATCGTTTATAATAAAGCAACGGCAATGAGTGTCATGCCTTGGATCATTACTAGCCAAACAATTCCGATACTTGCCATTGCGCCAATGATTGTAGTCGCATTAGGATCTGCTGGATTCAGCGGTTTAATGCCAATTGTAATTATTTCGATGTACCTTTCGTTTTTTCCGGTAGTAGTTGGCATGGTCAAAGGCCTCAAAAGTCCGGAGCAATTGGAAGTTGACCTAATGAAAACGTGGTCTGCTTCTAAAGCTCAAGTTTTATTTAAGTTGAGAGTACCAAAGTCGACACCATATCTTTTTACATCATTGAAGTTGGGTATGGCTGCTTCCGTAGTAGGCGCAATCGTTGGTGAACTCCCATCTGGTGGTGGTGGTGGGCTTGGCTTTAGAATGCTTTCGGGCAGCACTTTTGGTAATACTTTACACATTTGGAGTGGTTTGTTTTCTGCAGCGATACTGGCAGGCTCTCTAATATCTATAATTATTATTATTGAAAGAGTTGTATTAAAAAGAATGGCTTTGGAAACATAATGACATATTTTTGGGCAGCAATGGTTTTTTGGATTTTAGCTTGGATGATAAATATCTGGATAGCCCGTCAAAATGAAACCAAAATTCTGAATTTATTTCCTCCAATACTATTTGGGGTAAGTGTCATGTTTATTTGGGAAGCAAGCGTCGTACATTTCGAGGTAAGTCCAGTAATTTTGCCACCACCTTCTGCAATCTATTATAAATTCATCTCAAGTATACCAATACTTTGGGGCGATTTTGTTCAAACCGCTCTTAAAGGGGCACTATCAGGTTATTTTATGGGTTGTGGTGCAGCTTTTGTTGTTAGCCTGATAGCAGATAGATTTAAGTTTTTTGAGCGCGGTGTATTGCCTATTGCAAATTTTTTAGCAGCGATGCCGATTATTGGAATCGCTCCAATTCTCGTTATGTGGTATGGTTATGGGTGGCAGTCGAAAGCAGCAGTAGTTGCAGTGATGGTATTTTTTCCAATCTTAATAAACACTGTTCAGGGAATAAAAATGTCTGATAAAATTCACAGAGACCTGATGCAAACTTACAATGCTAATTATTTACAAACATTACTTAAATTAAGACTGGCAACTGCAATGCCTTTTATTTTTAATGGACTTAAAATTTGCACAACCCTATCTTTGATAGGAGCGATCGTTGCCGAGTTCTTTGGTTCTCCAATTAGGGGCATGGGATTCAGAATATCAACGGAAGCGCCTCGGTTTGCTTTAGATATGGTTTGGGCAGAAATAACAGTAGCAGCGATTGCAGGGTCGTTATTTTATGGGGGGGTCGTTTTGTTAGAAAAGAAGATAACTTTTTGGCATCCTTCTCAAAGAGGAAGAGCGTAAATCGAACTAAGACTAGATCAATTAGATAAATAGGAGCTAAATATGAAGAAGTTTATGACTTTTACTGTCGGTGCCGTAGTTGCCTTGACCGCTTCAATAGTAAATGCGGCAGATAATGTGACAATTCAGCTGAAATGGGTGACACAAACACAATTTGCTGGGTATTATGTTGCTCAAGATAAGGGCTTTTACGAGGAAGAAGGTCTAAATGTCACTATTAAAGCTGGCGGTCCTGATATTGGGCCAATGAGTGTTCTTGCGGGTGGCGGGGCTGATGTTGCTGTGGACTGGATGCCTTCAGCATTAGCAGCCAGGGAAAAGGGCTTTGCAAATGTTAACATTGCGCAACCTTTTTCTGGATCTGGAATGATGTTGGTCTGTCGAAAAGATCGCGGCGTTAATTCAGTTGCTGATCTAAAAGATAAGAACCTCTATGTGTGGTATTATGGAAACGAATGGCCGTTCCTAAGTTGGATGAATAAACTTGGCTTAGCAACAGATGGAAGCGCTGGTGGTGTTTCTGTATTTAAGCAAGGCTGGGATATTTTACCGTTAACACAAGGCGATGCAGATTGTGTTTCAGCAATGTCATATAATGAGTACTGGCAAGTTTTAGCCGAGGGATTGAAGCCTGAAGAGTTGACCGTATTTAGATATGAAGACGAGGGCGTAGCCACATTAGAAGATGGTCTTTTTGTGAAAGAGGAAAACCTATCTGATCCAGTATTCGTTGATAAAATGGTTAGGTTTGTTCGCGCGTCTATGAAGGGATGGAAGTACGCTGAGAGTAATACAGCTGAGGCTGCTCAAATAGTTGTCGACAACGATGATTCTGGTGCTCAGACGGTCGATCATAATACTATACAAATGGGCGAGATAGCCAAGCTTACTGCTGGTAGTAATGGTGCATTATCTGAAGCTGATTTTAATCGCACAGTTTCAAGTCTTATGACTGGTGGTGCCGACCCTGTAATTACAGCTACCCCTACAGGTGCCTGGACTCACTTAATTACTGACAAGGCTCTTAAGTAAAATTATTTAAGTTTTGCATCGTCCCGCAGACTGCGGGACGATGCTGGTACGATCATACAAAGACTAATTTTGGTGCATTGAAATTGGTATAGTGCTGTTGGGTTAGCTCTAGCCTTATGCGATTTTACTGAGATGTTTTCTCAAACTGCGGTTGCGGGTTCATCAAAATATTAGATAATACAAAATTAAATTGCCCAGTTTGTACGTGATTACGTTGTTCGGTTTTATTCAGATTTTTCGAGCAATCGCAGCAAACTAACGACTTGCTCCCCTTGTAAATTCACATGTGAAAACATGAGTTCTTGAGCTCTATCTGCATCGCCTTTCGAAAGTGCGGACAATACATTGGAGTGCTCCTCCAATGACTTTTCCATATAACCCGGCAACCTTGAGATATGATGGCGAAAAGGGAATGTTACTGGACGTGCAGTCGCCAATTGATCATGTAATAAACGGTTTTTAGCACCTTTGATGATCGAGTTGTGAAAGGTCATATTGGCTAAATTAAACCCACTAACATCCATTATAGAAACAGCTTTCTGGCACAGTTCATTGGCTTCTTGCGCGCTTTGCAACACTTCATCTGAAATCCGTTGTGCGGCAAGGCGAGCGGCAATTCCCTCTAATTCAGCCACAACCAAAAAGGCGTCCAATAGATCTGAGGCGCAGTGTTTGGAAACAATAACTCCCCGCCTTCCTAGGTCTTCAACAAGGCCGATCGATGCTAGTTGGCGAAAAGCTTCCCGTATTGGGGTGCGTGAGACGCCAAATTCTTCTGCCAGTGCCCGCTCATCTAACCGAGTTCCCGGTCCCCGCACACCATTCACGATCTGCGTTTCTAAGACGGCCACTATAGCATCTGCTTTCCGGGCAGTAGTCAGGGGTGTTCTCATGTAGTCACCCGTATCTGCCTACGCCTTTGAACCAATCATCATGACCGGCTGCGGTTCGTACAATAACCGACTTTTTGGTCAAATATGAACGTAAAGCGTCCCATCCGTTCTCTTTACCAAAACCGCTATCCCGTACGCCGCCCCAGACAGAGCGCGGGTCATTTCGGTGATGATCATTTAGCCAAACCACACCACCACGTACTTTAAGTGACAGGCGATGTGCTCGCGCAATATCACGCGACCAGATTGAAACGCCCAGCCCAAAAGTTCCCGTGTTGGCCATTTCTACAGCCTCATGGTCGCTATAAAACCGAGTGACTGAAACGACTGGTCCAAAAACTTCTTCTAAAAATAATTCATGGTGTGTTTCAACATCCTTAAACACGGTTGGGCGAATGTAAAAGCCATTGTAAAAATCATTGTGAAGATTTAATGGGCCAGCTCCAGCAATCATTTTGGCGCCATCGACTTTGGCCTGTGCTATCATACGTAAGCACCGATCCTTAGATTTCTGAGAAATTAGTGGACCCATTTGAGTAGTTTTGTCCATCGGGTCGCCAATTGTTATCTGTTCCGTCCGCTCGGCGATACCCTCGACAAAACTGTCATAAATTTTATCGTGCACAAGTAAACGGGCGCCCGATACACAGGTTTGTCCAGAAGCAACAAATGCAGCGAACAATGTGCCCGCGACTGCGGCTTCAATATCGGCATCCTCGCATATGATGACAGGCGTTTTGCCACCTAGTTCCATCGTTGTGCGTATCAGCCGTTCTCCTGCGAGGCTGGCTACTTTGCGTCCCGTAGAGGTTCCGCCTGTAAGGTCGATATAGTGGATGTCATCGGCAGCACATAGCGCTGCCCCGGTTGCCGGACCGCCAGTTATCACATTGACGACGCCGTCAGGCAATCCTGCTTCAGTTGCCAGTGCTGCGAGTACAAGCGGCGAAACAGGGGCTAGTTCAGAAGGTTTGATCACGCATGTATTGCCAGCCGCCAACGCAGCCGCCAACTTTTTTACTAAAATTAAAATTGGGTGGTTCCAAGGCGTCAACAAAGCGACGGGACCAAGTGGCTCATAGTGGGTAACCGTAACATAGCCCCCTTTGACTACATTAGACTCTCCCTCTAACCCGATGGCTATGCTTGCAAAGTATTCTAGCCACTCGGGAATTCGTGCCATTTGGGCATTCATTTCTCGTATAGACCGACCAGTGATCGTCGTTTCGAGTAGGGCCAGAGATGACATATTGGAGCGAAGAACATGTGCAAATGCATGAAGATGTCTCGACCGGTCCAGTGGATCCAGTTCTGACCAACCACCAAAGGCTGATCGGGCCGCAGTGACGGCAGCTTTAACGTCACTGGCCGTTGCATTGGGCACTGTGGTGAAGGCTTCCGCCGTAGCAGGATTTAACACTTCGATCACAGCGCTAGTGTGAGGTTTTTGAAACCTACCACCATAGAACAGGCCTTTATTTATGCCAGGTTTTAGAAATTCATGGATCAGCGATGTCATTACAGGCTCCAAGAGTATTTTGGTATACCAAGAAGAATAATCTTACAAAATGCAAGCTAAATTTTGGATGACCTAATCTAGAAAGTACAAAATTTGATCCATTAATAAGATATATACCCTCCAATTTTCTTGACTTGTAATATATTTTGCGGCTTTGGTGTACCAAACAAAAGGAGTAACGCCTTGACCACTCCACTCACCATGAAAGCCGCTTTACTTACAGAGTACGGTAAGCCTTTAGAAATTTCCGATGTCCCACGACCTATTCCAAAAGAGGATGAAGTTCTTGTCAAGATGGAAGCAAGTGGTGTTTGTTTTACTGATGTACATATATTGAGGGGCGAGCATGCATCCCCTAATGCATTACCCTTGATTATGGGGCATGAAGGCGTGGGCCGTGTTGTGGAACTTGGCTCTGAAGGTGGGATACTTAAAGTTGGGGATCGTGTGGGAATTGGCTATGTATTCGGCGCTTGCGGTCATTGCCGTGACTGTCTGACTGGTGGTGAAAATTACTGTCCCGATTTTGATGCCACCGGGTTTTCTGTCAACGGTTGTTTTGCGGAATACGTGTGCATGCGCAAAGAATGGGCTAATCGGATTCCTGAAGGTATTAGCTCAGTTGAAGCTGCGCCGCTGATGTGTGCCGGAGCTGCCGCTTACGCGTCTCACAAGAAGACAGGTGTTAAAACTGGAGAAACACTTGCAATTTTTGGTCTAGGGGGGTTGGGGCAGTATGCAATTCAAATTGCCAAGCTTTCTGGGGTTCGAGTGATCGCAGTAGATGTCAGTGAGGGGAAGCTCGCCACAGCTAAGGCATTGGGCGCTGATGAAGTGGTGGTGGCGGACGAAAACGCTGGTGCTGCAATCCAAGCATTTGGGGGCGCGCAGGGCTGTGTGAATTTTGCGCCAGTGGGGGCAACCTGGCCTTTGATGTTAGCTGCTTGCAACCCCCGCGCAACGATTGTTCTAACAGCTGTGCCAGCTGATAAACTTGCCTTTTATACATATGAGGTGGTCGAACGCGGGCTTAAAGTTGTAGGCAGTTCAGCTTCCAACCGCCAAGAAATGAACGAACTTTTGGCGCTTGCTGCAAGGGGGAGCGTGAAGGGTATGATCAACACGATGCCTTTTGAAGAAATTAATGACGCGCTTACTAGCCTGATTGAAGGTAGGACAGAAGGCCGTACAGTACTTGATCTACAATAGGAGGCGAAACTGGACCTTAATCTAAGCGGCAAGACCGCACTTATCACCGGTGCTTCAATGGGTATTGGTGAACATCTGGCTGAAACCTTTGCTGCTGAAGGAGTTAACTTACACCTGACGGCCCGTAGTATGGATAAATTGGAGGCTCTGAAAAACCGTATTGCTAAAATTAGCAGCGTTAGCGTTACCCTCCATCCCTTGGATTTGACTGCTGATGGTGCTATTGAGGAGCTTAGCGCTGGAATCCATCAGGTTGATATACTGGTAAATAATGCAGGGGCCATCCCCAGCGGTGATTTATGGGACATAGATCAAGAAAATTGGCGGAATGGCTGGGATCTAAAAGTCTATGGCTATATTGATATGTGCCGCGAGTTCTATACAAAAATGAAAAACGCCGGTGGTGGCGTTATCATAAACAATATTGGTAATGGAGGTGAAGTCCTGGATCCGAAATACATCGCGGGCGCGTCGGGGAATGCCAGCCTCATGGGATTCACACGCGCACTTGGTGCGTTCAGCCTCGACGATAATATCCGGGTGATTGGAGTAAACCCTGGCCCAGTCGATACGGACCGTATTTATAACATGCTCAAGAAACGTGCAATCAAAGACCTGGGCGACGAAAGTCGCGCTGAGGATTTGCAAAAAGGCTATCCACTTGGGCGTCCGGCTCACAAGCAGGAGGTATCTGATATAATCGTATTTTTGGCGTCTCATCGGGCGGCATACGTCACGGGAACGATCGTTACTGTGGACGGTGGTATAGCTTCGCGCCGTTCTATAATATAAACATGCCTGCAGGAAAACGCATAGGGATTGTAATCCCGTCCTCAAATGTTGTGATCGAACCTTTAGTTGCGCGGAGTTTTTGGAAATCGCACAATACTGTGCATTTTTCGCGCTTGGGTGTAGTTAAGATCGAGCTCGACGGGGGGTCACTGGCACAATTTGAGATGGTAGAGCAGCTTAGTGCTGCAAAAAAACTCAGTGATGCTCGGGTCGATGCTATCGTATGGGGCGGAACTTCTTCCAGTTGGCTTGGGATTGAACGGGATGAAGAATATTGCAGTCTTATCGAGAAGGAAACTGGTATTTCTACCACAACTTGTGTTCTTGAAATGAACCGTACTGTGGCTAGCATGGGTGCCAGACGAATTGCTATGGTGACACCATATACAGATGACGTCCACAATCGCATTCTTGATAACTATGAAGATTTGGGCTTTCCACGACCTACGGGACAAAACCTTGGTGGTACACTAAGTAATGATTTTGCATCAATTTCACCTAATACAATTGAAGATATGGTTTGGAACGTGGCTAAAGACTCTCCGGATGTGATCATGATTATGTGTACGAATTTACGAGGTGCTGGTGTGGCCGAAAATCTAAGTAAACATTTGGGACTGCCAGTTCTAGACAGTGCTATTGCGACGTTACAGGCGGGGTCAAGATTGATTTCTGGCAGTTCGTGAATAAGATATATTTTTTGAGAGTCAGACAATGTAATGATGAACCATCTCGGCAAACTTTCTGACGGCCAGAATTAACGTGACAACAGTTATTTAACACAATCTGAAAGATCCAGTGTTCGTTAATAAAATGATCCGTCTTATGCGTGAATTTATGGAAGGCTGGTAATATGCAAAAGCCAATCCTGAAGAAGCCGCGGGCATTGTTATGGATAACGACGAAATAGGTGCGTAAAATGAAGCCGCTCAAGTGCGCATGATGGGCGAGATTGAGAAGCTTACTGTGGGGTCTAACGGTGCACTGGATGTTGCTGATTTTGACCATAAGGTTGCAACGTTTTTGTCTGGCGGGTCAGCCCTGTGATCTCTGCTGTCCCAACCGGGTTTGAACACATGTTATCACAGATGTGGCTCTCAATTAGTCATGTTTGGTTTGGTAACATCTGTTGTGTCACAAAGTCTGCTTTTAGGTTTATCCTAGCCGGGGTTGCAAAGCTTGGCAGCGGCAAGATCGCGATATTAGATCTGAAATTCATAAAAAAATAATTAAACGCAATGACCTGTTTAGAATTATAGTAACGGACAAAACTGCGTTCCTACCGCGCAGATATCACAGTCATAGGAAATGCTGATCGGCAAGAAGTGGGCCGCTGTATAAACAATAGAGCTGGGAATTCCAACTTATCGTTCCTTCGACGAGAGTGGACAATGCTGAGATTTCGACGAATGCAAACCTTAAAGAAATTTGTCTCAGTCCGTGCTTTAATTCAGAACTATTTCAACCGCAAACGGCATCTCTACTTATGCGCAATTTCAAGTTAAATCGTACGGGTGCTCTCGCTGAGTGGCGTCAATTACAGAGCGCATAGATTTAGGCTATGCCAGCAATGTGATGCGTGTTCTCATTCGTTTGACTGCACCAAAAAGCCCCAAAGGGCAATCAATACTTGGATAAAACAGTACAATCACATCAGGCCGTACCAAGCCCGGAATATGAAACCGTCCGTACCTGAAACTCTGTTAAAAATAGGCTCATAAATTAGGGTCTGGATAGGGGGCACTTAAAGAGAGGCGGTTGAAACTCTAAAAATATCTTAATGGTAGACAAATAAGGCAGCCCTTATAGCCGACATTAAAGAACAATATTGTTTTGTATTTTGGTCTAGCTGAAATAAATGAGGAATGCCTGTCATCAGGCTTGGCTAAAAATATGTTCTGATCGCTTCGCTTTGTCTCATAGTAGTTGATAAATTTATATTTATTAATGATTCACAAGACGTTTTAAGACGGACAGTATTAGAACTGTTAGGAAAACTTTTATGAAGAAAACCTCAATCCTTGCGGCTGTACTGATCATAGTCGGATTTGCCTTCATCGCATGGCAAAAAACGGATCAAGGTCGGCAGAACAAATCCGATGCAGGTATGGGCAATACTACATTGGCCGAGGTTCTATTGCCGTCTACTCTTTCACAAAGCGCCCAAATTGGAAAACGGGCATTTGAGAAAAAATGCATGGCTTGCCATGGCATTAATGCAGCTGGCCAAGTCGAAGTTGCTCCACCACTCGTGCATAAAATATACGAGCCGAGTCATCATGGAGATGAAAGCTTCCAAAGAGCCGCAAGTCTCGGTGTTCGCGCCCATCACTGGTCCTTTGGGGATATGCCAGCTGTCGAAGGCCTTACACGCGGCGATGTCACCATGATTGTTGCCTATATCCGAGAGTTGCAACGCACGAATGGTATCAATTAAAGTGCGTCACGTCGCATATGCAAAGGAATAAAGATGAAGGAAATTTTACTTGCTGTGGTTGTTGGGCTTTGGGCCACCGCTGCAATCGCACATTCTCCTCTCGAAGCAACGACGCCAGCAGATCAATCAATCATCACAGAGATGCCACTCGAATTGTTTTTGAATTTTAAAAACACAATTCGCCTAACGCGGGTGGTCATGACGAATTCTGACAAACCCGGCATCGACTTAGATCTCGATGGCAACAAAAAGTTTTTGTCAGAGCACAGAATTCCCGTTCCGCCGATGGGAAGCGGTATATACTTGATCGAGTGGCGTGGCCTTGGTGCCGATGGCCACGCCCTTAAGGGGTCTTTCGGCTTTTCCGTCAAATGATAATGCCTGATATCTGGGGCCTTGCAGCGATCATCACAAAATTCTCACTTTACTTGGGGGTATTGGCAGCCACAGGGACCGTTTTGGTCGCGTTAATGTTTAGGCTGAACCAATTTCGGGGCATGGCCCTGATATTTGCTGGAGTCGCCCTAATTGCCACTCTGATAGGCTTATCTTTGAAGGGGGCAAATTTGACGGGTGACATCAGTGGCATGATAGATCTGGAGATATTGGTTCTATTATGGAGTACGCCAGTGGGCACGGCCATGGCACTCCGCCTATGTGGTCTTGGAGTTTTGATTGCAGGCCTATTCGTGGCGCGCGGCGGGCTTGTCCTATCCGCCTTTGGTGGAATCATCTCTGTTTGGTCGTTTGGCCATGTAGGACACTTCTCTGAAGTTGGTAACACAGTTCTTGATGTTGCCCTAACGCTGCATTTGATAACGATTGCAATTTGGATCGGCATTCTTACGCCACTCCAGCGATTGGCGACGGAGCCTGCCACGTATACTGAAGCGGTGGAGGTTGGGCGGCGATTTGGTGTGATAGCATCAATCACGGTTCCAGCTCTGATCATTGCTGGTGTTTACATGAGTTACACACTGGTCGGCTCAATAGCTGCGCTGACCCAAACAGGATATGGGCAAGCACTGATCATTAAGGTGTTGTTGGTCGCCATCCTGCTTAGCTTGGCCACCGCAAATAAACTGCGCTTCATGCCGAGACTAAGAGCTGGCGATCCTACAGCCGCAAATCATCTTGCAAAATCAATTTCAATCGAATGGTTGGTTGTAGTTCTTGTCCTTGCGATCACTGCTGTCCTGACATCCAACCTCATGCTTCCAATTTAGGGTCTACCATGAATAGAAGATATTTCTTGGCCTCCAGCTCTGCCATAGCAATCTTGCCGTTGCCAACTTTCTCAGGCCAAACGAGGCTGCACCTTAAAGCTGAAGCGGTAACACAGCAGATATTGCCACTCGGTGACGGCACCACATCGATGCTGGGATTTAACGGGTCAATGCCGGGACCGGAACTACGGCTGCGCCGTGGACAACAGGTTCAGATCGATGTCGAAAACGGCCTCGACGAAGGCACAGCGGTTCACTGGCATGGCATCAGGTTAGAGAATCGGATGGACGGGGTCCCGATGGTAACACAAGATCTCATCGAGCCAGCTGACATCAAGGCCTATACCTTTGTACCACCCGATTCAGGCACCTACTGGTATCACTCTCACTATACTTCTCACGAACAGGTCGCACGGGGCATGATGGGGGCTTTGATTATTGAAGATGACGTCCCGCCAGATGTGGATCATGACATCACCGTTTTGATATCAGACTGGCTGATGCAAAAAGATGGCACCCTTACGGATGAATTCACCGACATGCACAGCCTCGCCCATGACGGGTACATGGGGAACTATGCTCGGGCATTTTTGTCGCAGCGACAAGTAAAGCAGGGAGATCGTGTTAGGTTTCGGCTAATCAACGCGGCAACAAATCGTGTGTTCTCGACAGTGGTCAGCGGAGTGAGCGGGTCAGTAGTTGCCCTGGACGGAATGGCCTTGGCGAAGCCACATGCGTTAACAGAGCTTGTTCTTGCACCGGCACAACGGGCAGATTTGATTGTAGATATCATCAGCCCTGTTGGATTTGACATGGTGACCCGACAGGGCCCCTACCGTTTGGCCGATTTGGCTGTGAGTGGCACCAATACTGATCGGAAAACTGGACCTATCCCGGCACTAGCACTACCCAATCTGCCGCTCCCAGATGAACCTACCCAACACTTGACATTAACGATGATGGGCGGTGCGATGGGGGGGCGGCACGAGGGAGATAACATCTGGGCGTTCAACAATATTTCAGACATACAATCCGAGCCATTTGGGTCATTTGAGATTGGGGAGACAGTTCGGATTACACTTGCAAATGACACCTCTTTTCCTCACGGCATCCATTTGCATGGCCACCACTTCTATGAAGTCGATGAGGAGGGTGTCTTGGGCAACCTACGCGACACAACATTGGTCAATGCTCGTGAGAGCCGAGACATAATCTGCGTGTTCGACAATCCGGGACGTTGGTTGTTGCACTGCCACATGCTCAGCCATGCTTTCGGAGGTATGCGCACTTGGGTGAATGTGGCATGAAGTGGCTACTACTAATTTTTCTATGCTCTGCAACTATTGCATCTGCTAATCACGAGCTTGAAGATTGCGACTTATCTTCGGGGCAAATTCTCTACACAAACAACTGTGCATCCTGCCATGGAATAAAACTGGAAGGTCAACCAAACTGGCGGTCGCCCAATGCAATTGGCGTGCTACCAGCTCCACCACATGATGCTAAAGGGCATACCTGGCATCACGATAACGCTCTGTTGTTTAATTATACAAAATTGGGAGGGGCAGGCGCATTGGCGGCGATGGACATTGCGGACTTTAATAGTGGAATGCCCTCTTTCGATGGTATTATTCCAGATGAAGAAATCTGGGATATCATTGCCTTCATTCGATCCACATGGCCCGAACGCGAGCGACAATTTCAGAAAAACCTAAATCCAACTCATTGATACAGGTGCAACCACCAATGAGAACACATATTAGACTGCAAGCAGGATCCAGCGCTATGCACGCAATCATCGACCCTTATTTTGATACAAGATAGTCACGGTTTAACTTGACGCTAGCCGGCCAAATCGTTGGTCCGCTCTTACTCATGAGGATCGCTCTTGGGACTGCAGTCTAAATCAGATGATTTTACGGCGTTTTATGGTAACATAATCGCGAACGATTGATCATCGCACTAGGTTAAAATAGACTCACCCACGTCAAAAAAGTTATATTTCACATGACCCTACAATGGGATGACAAGCTTTTGATCCTCCTCTGGCGCATCAAGAGATAGATGCTTTTCCTCGAGAACCAGAATATTTTCGGCGCCAATCACACTGCTTTTTGTCTTATAGCCGATAACCTCTTCTACGGGCATGTCTAGGTTCCGGGCCAGTAGCATCGTTTCTTCGGATGAAAAGTTAGTTAGGCCCCGGGCAATTTCATCGCCATCATTATTATAAACATGCAGCACATCACCTTTGGTGAAATCTCCCTGAATCGAAATCACGTCACAAATATTGATACCACAGTT
>Ga0208414_1001381_pt1 | contig 18657 bp, 14 predicted proteins | sample AntAceMetag02UKE_FD_184770 | JGI IMG/M metagenome (GOLD analysis project Ga0208414, IMG submission 184770) | Saline lake microbial communities from Ace Lake, Antarctica - Antarctic Ace Lake Metagenome 02UKE (SPAdes) (version 2) | ecosystem: Environmental > Aquatic > Non-marine Saline and... | reverse complement strand
ACCGGCAACTGACGCCGCAAGAACGCCATACTATTGAAATCATGAATCAAGCAGGAAGCAGTCAAAGGTTGGTGGCCCGAGCGATCGGACGTGCGCCCTCGACGATAAGTCGAGAAGTGCAACGTAACCGCTGCCCAGTGTCCTCGGCCTACGATCATGCTGGGGCGCGATTACGCGCTCATGAGCGTCGGGCTAGCCGAGGGCCACGTGCTCGCACGAGCGAGGCGTTGAAGAGCCTGGTGTGGTTGTTGGGCGAAGGCTTCACCGCCGGTCAAATCGCCCTGTTCGGCATTGGGGTAAGCGAACGGACCTGTTACCGCCTCATCTTCTCTGATCGTCAAAATGGGGGCACGCTCTACCGCCATTTGCCTCGTGGTCGTCGGCCGCGACGGCGGTGTTGCCGTTGGCGCCGAGGGCCCATTGCAAATCGAAGGGATATCGCCGAACGCCCGGCTGAGGCGAACGAACGCAGCGAGTTGGGCCATTGGGAAGGCGACCTGGTCGAGGGGCTCGACGCGCAGAGCTTCCTGCTGGTGTTGCGGGATCGTAAAAGCCGCCTGTGCGTGATTGAACGACTGCTCAATAAGCGTAGTGACACGGTCACCGCCGCCCTGATCAGGCTGTTGCGTGTCTTCGTAAAAACTTTCCGTTCGCTCACTCTAGACAACGGCGGCGAGTTTGCCGGACACACCGCGGTGGCTGCAGCGTTGGGTCGTCCAGATTCCGTGTTTTTCGCCCGGCCTTATCGAGCTTGCGACAAGGGCAGCGTGGAACAACTCAACGGACTGATCCGTCGGCGATACCCCAAACGCTCTGACTTTCGCACCGTCCCTCAAGCCGATCTCGATGCCCTGCGGGATCATCTCAACTGTTGCCCCATGCACGTCACCGATGGACAAGCACCGATCACCTTCCTCGACCAACTGCTCAAATCCTCCTGATCCGATCCACCGTGGCCGCCTCCGGCGGCAATCTGAGCGGGGAAAGAGCTAAGCTCTCTCCCTTGCACCCCTCTCTAACCTTTTGTTTAATCCCATCCCTAAATTATCAACCCAGCTACTGTTGCACTTGATTTGGCAGCCCATCAAAGGGACCTCCGGATTCGTGGTCGATCCAGGTCTGTATTTGCCGCCGTCTGTGTGACCTTTGCCAAAGGGCTCTTTGCTATTCATCGGGGCCATCGAGTGAGGACCATTGTCCCAACTGCTCATTTCCCCCCCCGCCGCCTGCTCGCTCCACCTCCAGTGCCTGCCGGGTTCGAGTCCCTTCCTGAGCACCATTTTATTTTGGATTTTCGATCTCGGATGGCGGATCGACTCCACCGGAGGACGGTGGAATGCGGGAAATTGAACCGATTGCGAATTACTTCGGAAGTCGAATTGGATGTCTGCGCGAGAACGAGTGGCGGATAGGCTTGGTGAGGTGGGCAAATCATGGTCTCGAATCATGCTTGCGTGTCGGCACGGGGCATGGAGACTGCGCGTCGAGGGAAGGCCCTCAAAACCCGACCTAAACCAATACGAACCTCGCACGGGCCTCGCGCCCGTTTTTTACATGGACGACAAGCCTGAAAAAGAAGAACCGAAAAAGGACTTCAACAAACTAGACCTTAACCAGCTACAAGCCTTCAGCTTCGGCACGCAATGGACGCAGGAAAAATCTGCACCTGGAGGCGGTGGCAATTCGCGGGATGACCGTCCGCGTCGTGATGGCCCACGGGGTGATCCCAAGGATCGTCGCGGCTTTAAACGCCCCAGTGGCCCTCCTCGCGAAGGCGGTGGACGACCCGGTGGTGGCGATCGTCGGCCCCAAGGCGGTGATCACCGCCCGCAAGGAGGAGATCGTCCCCAAGGCGGAGATCGTGGACCAGGGCGTGATTCTCGGGGACCGTTTGGAGGCGGACAGCGTCATGAGGCTGGTCAACATCAGGGCCACTTTGGCCCCTACATCAGCCCGCACTTTGAGGCCACATTTTACCCAGAAGACGTCAGTTTCGCAGCCTTGGCCAAGACGATCAGAACGTCTTGCCGAACGTTTGAGTTGTTCGATATCGCGAAGACCGTGATCGCGAAGCAGGACCGGTTCGTGGTCGTGCTTGATCGGAAACCGAGTAAAAACCCGGAAGCGACCAAGCGGCAGTTTTATGTTTCAATGCCGGACAGCGTTCCATTCGAGAACGAAGAGGAGGCGATTAATCACGTGATGTCGAAGCACCTGGATCGGTTCTTCTCCACCGCGCAGGTCGAAACGGATCCGCCCAAGGGCAGCTTCCAAGTGATCAATCGGTGTGGAGTCACGGGACAGTTACTCGGGCCGCCTAACTATCATCTCTACAATCAGACTCTCCAGCAGCACCACGCGAATCGATTGGAGCGGATGCCGTTTGAAACCTTTAAGAGTCGGGTCGAATCGGTCCGAGAACCCGAAGTCATTGAGGCTTGGTTGGAGTTGATGAAGAAAGTCACGCGCTACACTTGGCTCGGCGACGGGAAGACTCCGACGAGTGCGAAACCCGAATCAACCGAACCAGTGCCCGCAGCACCTGAGGTTGGGGCGGAAAGTGAGACCGTTTTGGAAACATCTGCTGATACCGAAGCCGCGGCGACGGATGCACCTACCGACGCTGCCGATGTACCTGCGGCGGAAGTTCCCGAGGCTGAAGCAGTACCTGCTCCCGTAGCCGATGATGCGGTCACCTTTGATTCCGTTAACGAGGCCAAGGTATTTTTGCTGACGCAGATGCGCGACAAAGTGGTGCGGACGTTTGAACACGGACGCTTTCATGGTCGGGAATTGGAGAACATGCCCGATGGTGAAATCAAACAGGCGGTCTTAGGTGCTCTCGAGCGCCAACAACGATTCCCGCTTGATTCGGCTAACGCACTGCGTGGTCGCCTCCGTCGAGAAGGCTTCACGATTTTCAAGAAAGGCTCCAAAGGCGTCAGTTACGTTTGCGCGGTAAAACGGAAATTCCGAGTGCCGGGGCAGACTTTCGCGGACAGCATCGATCAACTCATTTCATTCATCGAGAAAACCCCGATGATCAAAGTGAGCGCGTTGACCGAGAAATTCCTCAAAATTTCCTCAACCAAGCCGGTGGAGAAGAAGCCGGCGGAGCCAGTAGTCGAAGAACCAGCGTCGGAGGCTGAAGCGCCAGTGGCCCCCGCCGCCGTGGAAGGAAAATCAGCCGAAACAAAGAGCGCTGAAGCCCCGTCCGCAGTCAAAGCTGGGCCAGAAAAAATCGAATTGTCAGCGGAAGACCTAGGACGTTTCAAACGGATGACGCTCGATTTGCGTTGGTTGGTCACGGAAGGCTACGTCACGGAATTCATCGATGGCGGTCTATTTGCGGCTCCTCCGATTCCTCTGCCCAAGCCTAAACCCACGCCGAAACCGAAGCCAAAACCAAAGCCTAAGACTGAAGTGACGGTGGCTGAAGCGGCAGCAGCAACTGGAGCCGCGCCGACGGAAGAGGTTGCCGCTGACACTGTGGTTCCGGCCGAACCGCCAGCTGCGCCGGCAGAAGTGGCTGCGGAGACTCCTGATTCCGACAATCTAGCTGGAGAAGATTCTGCGACGCTAACAGAGCAGATCGCTCCCGTAGTCGCACCCTCCGAGGTGGTTGCGCCGGACCCTGAAGCGACGCCAGAGCTCGTGGTTGCACCTGAGCCGGTAGCGACACCCGAGCCCGAAGCGGCGGCAGCACCGGAGCCTGAGGCGGCGCCAGCACCTGAAGTCGCGCCTGAGCCTGCTCCAGCGGCGAGTCCAGAAGTGACGGAAAGTGTGCCCCCTGAGGCAGCGCCGGCACCGACGGAAGAAAATACACCGGTCGAAGAGACACCTGCATCCGAATCAGCTGAGACCGCTAGCGCCGACAAAGCGGAACCGGAAGCTGCATCAAACGAGGAAGAGAAGGAGAAGCCCTCTACCTGAACGGACTGAGTTCATCTCCATCCATTTAAACGAAGAGCGGTCCCGTCGGGGGCCGCTCTTTTTTTGGTCGCGGGCAAGTTTAGACCAATTACCGCTAGGATTTATACTTTAGAAACCTACCGGTAGACTGATTTTTAACCACAAATTCCACCGATAAAAACCGGATACCAATCCCCACTCCAGTGCCTCTTATTCCGAATCGGATCCGTGAAATTTTGTTCTTCCTGATCGCACCCTCTACCCGCTCACGCGTTGCGTCGTGGTTATAGTTTAGGCGCTTCGGGACATGGGTATGAGGCGTCCAGCCGGACGGTATGATTTTGATCGGCGGTGATGCCGAGGGTCAGGTGCCAGGTTTGCGCGGGCAGCCAATCGGCGATACGCTCGGGCCATTCGATCGCTACGATCCACGGTGTGATCATGAAATCTTCCAAAAGGAGCGCGTCGATTTGGGATTCATTTTCCAGGCGGTAGGCGTCGACGTGAAGGAGGCGACACGACTCACCTTGATACAATGAGAACAGATTGAAAGTAGGGCTTGTCACGGGATCGTGAATACGAAGGCCAGAGGCAAGTCCTTGCACAAAGGTGGTTTTGCCCACCCCTAGATCGCCGTGCAAAGCGAGCACGGTGTCCGCGGGAAGCGCTAGAGCGAAGTCGGCCGCGAGTTGGCGAGTCGCTTCGGCCGAAGAGGTTTCGACCCCGGCGCGAAGTCTATCGCATATGTTCAAATCCATGATATTGAGAGAGGTCTACGGTGTCTTCGAATCGAGACCGACTTCGTTTCTTCTCGAAGCAGCCAATCATAGAAAGTCGGGTCTTGAATTCTTGGTGCCACTCGGCCTTGAAAACCACGGGATCAACCCGGTGATCGACGGTGAAGAGAAGCTCATAGTCCTCCCCATCGGTCAACGCGTGTTCGAGCGGTGGGAGACCGCTCGATTTACTGGCGATTTGGGCTGATTTGGAGAGAGGAATAACCTGTGCGCTCACGGAGGGGTGGCACCCGCGAGGAGTGAGAGACCACAGGTCTTTAGCCAGCCCGTCACTGATATCGGTCATGGAGCGCACGGTGGTGCGAGTGCTCAACCACTGGGCTTCGGCGAGACGCGGTTTGAATTTCCAATGCCAGCCAAGGCGACTTCCGCCCAGCCCGCCGGTCACGAAGATCCAATCACCGGCAGCAGAGCCGGATCGCGGGATTGCGCCTTTGACGGGCGCTTCTCCGATCAGGGTCATGGTGGCGCAAAACCCTTCGTTCTGGGTGGCAACGTCGCCGCCAATTACCGGCACGTGGTGGAGGCGAGAAATAGTAGCGAGGCTCTGGTAGAATTCCTTGAGCCACTCGACCTTAACAGTGGGGCTCATGGCGAGTGCGACGACTGCGGCGCGGGGGCGGCCGCCCATCGCGGCGATGTCGCTGATGTTACGGTTAAATAACTTGGCCGCGGCGCCTTTGGCGGGGATTTTGACGTCGAAGTGATGCCCGAAAATGACGGGATCTACCGTCACCAGTTGATCACGTAAAGAGCCTGATAATACGGCACAATCATCGCCGATGCCGGCGGGAGAGGCGGGTGATGAATTTCCCAGCCAGGATTTGATTTCCTTAATCAGTCGGACCTCGCCCCAGGCGGCGATGGATTTGCTGGTTTGGAGAGTGAAAGGAGACATCGCGGCGGTCTCAGACTTCGACGCCGGAGAGTAAAAGCAGGATCGTGTGCAGATTGAAGATACTGTGGGCAATGATCGGCACGCGAATATTGCCCGTGCGATCATAGGAGTAGGAGAAAATTATCCCCAGCGCCATCAGGGGGACGAACGCCACCAGGTTGCCATGGAGTGAAGCGAACACCGCGGAAGGCAGGGCGTAGGCTATCCACGTCGGGGTGCGGGAGCGGAGGAAGCGGAAGAACCCGGCGCGGAAGATTATTTCCTCGGCCAAGGGCGCTATGATCACCGCGAGAATACTCATGGTAATGATCAGCGGGATGGAGTCGGAGTTGGCGAAGAGGTCCACTAGCTCCTGTTTACTGGTGTCGAATCCGAAGGTCTCTAGGAGGAGGGTCCAGCCGAGGTTCAGTATCAGCAGCGTCGGCATGGCGGCGAGAAACGTGATGCCGCCGGCGCGCCAGTGGTTGAGGGGGGGGGAAGTCGCGACGGGAGATTCTGTTTCGGACGAGGCGGGGTCGTCAGAGGCGGTTTGCCGGCGGAGGGCATACGCCGCCGCGAAGGCACCGGTGAGAAGGCCAGCTTGGAACCCGGCACCGTAGATCATGAGTCGCGTATTTTCGTCCAAACCGGGTTGTTCAGCGTAGAGCCCCGCGACGATTTGCCCGAAAACGCCGCCGACCACGACGGCGAGGAAGGCGAGGATGAACTCTACAAGGTTGATTGGCCAAAGGGGCAGCGGACTGGGCTGGCTGCGCCAGTCCTTTCCAGTCGGCGAAAAGAGTAACCGATAGACCGTCACGATGCCCGCGATCAGCAACAGCAGTTCGCCGATAGAAACGGCGATGAGCAGGGGACCTGGATTTTCCGGAATCATGGACAGTGGGTGGGAGGCAATGAGCCGGGGAGGCTTCTCTTTAGCGTTTTTTGACCGATTTGCCGTCGTAGATTACCCGGCCATCGACGATCGTCGTTTTTACGCGTCCGCGCATTTCTTCACCATGCCATGGGCTGTTGGACGACTTGGAGAATCCGGCTTTGGCATCGTAAGTCCAGCGCTCGTTGGGATCAAAGAGACAGATGTCGGCGGCGGCACCGACGGATAAAGTGCCGGCGGGGAGTTTGAGGATATCGGCGGGTTTGCGCGTCATGAGGTCGATGACCTTGGACAACTTGAAGCGGTTCTTGCGCACCAGGATATCGAGCGTGACGGGCAGGGCGGTTTCGAGACCGAGAATTCCGTTCGGCGCGTAATCGAATTCCATGTCCTTTTCGTAGTCGGTGTGCGGCGCGTGGTCGGTGGCGATGATATCGATAGTGCCGTCGCGGAGGCCGTTGATGATCTCGATTTGGTCCTTTTCGGTGCGAAGCGGGGGGTTCATTTTGAACTTCGGGTCGAAGCTTTCGATGGTCGAGTCGGTCAGGGCAATGTGATGCGGGGTGGCTTCGGCGGTGATTGAAACGCCGCGGGATTTGGCGCGGCGGATGATATCGACGGAGTTACGCGACGAGATGTGTTGTAAGTGAATGTGAGCTCCGGTGTAGGTCGCGAGGATGGCGTTGCGGGAGACGATGAGGTCTTCCGCCGCATTGGGCCACCCGCGTAGTCCTAATTTTGCGGATACGGCACCTTCGTTCATGACGGCACCGACGGTCATGGAATGATCCTGACAGTGATCCATCAGGGGGAGGTCGAACATCTTGGCGTATTCGCAGGCGCGGCGCATCAGCTCGTTGCTTTGCACGCAGTCACCGTCGTCGGTGATAGCCACGACTCCGGCGCGGGAAAGTGAGCCGATGGGGGCGAGGGTCTCGCCCTTCATGTCGACGGTGATGCAACCGGTGGGTAGCACTTTGACCACGGCGTCGCGGGCAATGACGTCTTTAATGTATTGGATGGTGCCGGTGTTACTCGCGGGGGGCGAGGTGTTGGGCATGCAGACCACGGTGGTGAACCCACCGGCGGCGGCGCAGTGCGTGCCCGTAGCGATGTTTTCTTTATGGGTCTGACCGGGCTCGCGGAAGTGGACATGAATATCAACGAGACCGGGGCAGGCAACGAGACCGGTGCCGTCGATGACTTGGGCTTTTTTCTTTTCGGCGGCGGTGAGGCGCTCGACGAGCACCCCATTTTTAACGAATAAGTCGCCGATGGCGTCCCGCTTATTGGCGGGATCGATTACGCGGGCGTTTTTAATATGAAGGAAAGGCATGGGAAGGGGATGGCCGGAAAAAGGCACAAGCAGACACAAAAATCGGACTATTTGATTTCGGTCATAAGCTATTTCTTAACGGAGAGGATGGGAGCGCCAAAGTTGATCAGTAAATCTGTTTCAATGCGAGATGACCGAAGGTAGCCAAGGAGTTGAGCGATCTGCTCATCGATCACATGGCGCACGGCTTTGAGTGCGACGATGAGTCTATCGTCGATCAAAAGATCGGCGCAGTAATGTGCTAATACGGTTCCATCCTCATCAAAAACAGCCAGGGGATGCGGTGGTTTAACTTCCAGCCCTGATTTCAACAATTGATGAGCCGGACCGTTTTCATAAACTTTTTCGGCGGGTCCGTGACGGTGATCACAATGGAGCGCAAACACGGTTTCTCTCACGTGGTCACGGAGGCCACTGATGGAAGATGGTGCGCTCATTTTCGTGACTGTTTGGGTCTTTTTGCGGCTCAGGTTTGGGGGGGGAGAGATTATTTGGGGATACTGACGTATTCGGGTTGGCCGCCGGCGCACAGGTAGAGAACCGCCATGCGGACGGCGATGCCGTTGGTGACCTGTTCCAAGATGACGCTCCGGGGGCCGTCGGCGAGTTCGCTGTCGATCTCCACGCCGCGGTTGATGGGACCCGGGTGCATGATGATGGCATCGGGATGAAGCCAGGAGGCGCGTTCGTGATTGAGGCCAAACATGGAGGTGTATTCGCCGAGGGAAGGGAACATGCCGGCGGTCTGGCGCTCGTGTTGAATCCGGAGCAGCATGACCACCTCCGCATCGGCGAGGGCGGCGCGCAGATTGTGGGAAACCTTGACCCCCATAGCTTCAAACGCGGGCGGCACCAGCGTGGAGGGACCGACGATGGTGACATTGGCACCATACTTGGTGAGGGCCTGAATATTGGAGCGAGCGACTCGGCTGAAGAGGATATCGCCAAGGATCACGACGCGGCGGTTCTTCAAACTACCGAGCCGTTCCCGCATGGTGAATGTGTCGAGCAGGCCTTGGGTCGGGTGCTCATGGGCGCCGTCGCCGGCATTAATCACCGGAATTTTGAGGATCTTAGAAAGGTAGAGGGCGGACCCGGGCGCGGAGTGTCGGATGACAATCATGTCCGCCTGCAAGGCTTGGATCGTTTCACCGGTATCGCGGAGGGACTCTCCTTTGGTGGCCGAGGAGTTTTTGGCGTCGAGTGAGATGACGTCGGCGGAGAGGCGCTTGGCGGCCATGTCGAACGCCATGCGGGTACGGGTGCTGGGTTCGAGGAAGAGGTTGACGATCGTCTTACCGCGGAGGGCAGGGACCTTTTTTACGTTGCGCCCGAGGATTTGTTTGAACGCGACGGCGGTGTGGTGGATTTGATCCAGTTCTTCGAGGGAAAGGTCCTCGATGGTCAGGAGGTGGCGGCGATTCCAGGGCATAGGGAGTTTGGGACTTTGGAAGTCGGATTTTAGATTTCTATTTCCTGAACGTGGAGATCTCGATGCGGTCGGCGGCGGGATGAGCAGAGTTGAGGGAGACGACGACTTTTTTATCGGTGCCAGCATCGACGGTCAGGCCCACGTAATCGGCGGCAAAGGGCAACTTGTGTCCGCCACGGTCGACGAGAACGGCCAGTTCCACGGCGCCGGGGCGACCGTGGTCGAAGAGCTCGCTGAGGGCGGCCTTGAGGGTGCGCCCGGAGAATAATACATCATCGACGAGGATGACGGTGCGATCGGCGACATCGAAGGGGATGATGCTGGGGCGAGTTTCTTTCGGAATCGGGTTGCGGCCGATGTCGTCGCGGTGGAATGACGGATCGAGTTCTCCGGTAGGAATGGTGGACCCCAGAATGGCGGCAAGGCGACGATTCAGCTCGGTGCCACCATTGGTAATGCCGATGAGGCAAAGGTCGGTGGTCGACCGGTGGCGGGTTCGAATATCGGTTGCGATCCGCTCGATGGCAGAGTGGATTTCGGGGGCGTCGAAAGTAAGCGGCGCAGGCACGGGGTCATTAAGGTCGGGCGGAGCGGGCGTGGTAAAGCGGGAAACGACGCGGAGGGTATCTCGGGACCAAAAAAACCGCCTCGCGGGTGAGGCGAGGCGGTGGGAGTGGTGAGTTAGTTTGTAGGATACTAAGGAACTTCGTAGATCTCAGCGAGGACCTCACCGTCAGTTGCGTCAGTTGGGGTGATCTGGATGGTGTAGTTCCCGGGATCGAGTAGACTGAGCGTCGCGGCGTCATTGGAGCCGGCACTGAGGGCAAATGCCCCCACGAATTGGCTCGCCTCGAGGAGTTCGTAGACAAAGTCGGCGTTGCTCCAGTTGTCGTTGATCAGCACGGAGCGTTGATTGACGTCGAAGATGTTGAGTTGAGGATCTGGGGCGGTGCCGGGGACGCCGAAGCCTCCCAGGGTGGGGCCCACGCCGCGAACGAGCAGGGTGCGTTTACCAGAGCCTTGCAGACTGACCCCCATGATAAGGGCGTCGGTGCCACTGGAGGCGGTGGAGCGCACGGAAACGTTGACGAGCTTGGAGGTCGGCGCGGTATCAGCGTCGTAGACTTCAAGGATCACGAGACCACCTTGACCGTCGGAACCGGTGACCTGCGCGGTGTAACTGGAGTTGGCGGCAAGGGAGACGACCAGAGCGGCGTCCTTGCTGGCGGGGGTGATGGCGAAGGCACCGACGGCGGCGGCGACGGGAGTGACCGAAGTGGCATCCCAATCGTCGTTACTGGCGACCACGTTTTGATTGTTGTCGTAGACGGTAATCTTCGGATCTGGCATGAGTCCCGTCAGCCCGAATTGACCGAGTCCCGGGCCGATGGCCCGAATAAGCACGGTCTTTGAACCTGAGCCATTGATCACAAACCCTGGGGTGATGACCTGGCCAGCAGCGGCGTTGGTGCGCACGGAGATGTTGCGCAGGGTGGAGGCGGTGGGGCTGAGCGTAACATTGGAGGCCTGGGAGGTGATGGTGCCATCGCTGTTGGCGACCTTGAGGACGTAGAATCCAGCGTCGTTGGCACTGGCGCTGTTGCGGAGAAGGATGGAGCCAGTCTCACCGTTGAGGATCACGTTATTTTGATACCATTGGTAGCTCAAGTTGGCTCCAGCGGCTGACGCCGCGAGGGCGAAAGTGCCTCCGGGGGCGACGACCTTGTCGAAGGGTTGCAGGACAAACGTCGGCGCGCCGGGGGCATTTACGGCGACGGGGCCAACATTGAATGTGTTTGAGCCGGCGGCATTGGCGACGCGAACCGTGTAATTACCGGCGATAGACGAGCGAACCGAATTGATGATATAGGGATTGCTGGTGGCTCCGGGGACTACGTTGCCGTTGAGGAACCATTGGTAGGAGAACGGTCCTACGCCATCGACTTGGATGGGGAGGACGAGACGCTGGCCGATAGCAGTGCTGAAGTTACCCACCCCGAAGTTGGGAGAAACGGCCGGAGCCACGGTCGCCACTTGCCCAATCGTGACGTTGGAAGCATCCGCGAAGGAAAACGATCCGCCCCAGGATCCCCAGTTGCGGGAGGTGATGCCATTGGAGGACGTAGCGGCATAGGAGGGTTTCCCGCCAACGATGTTGACGGTGACAGTGGCCGTTTGACCAACGGCGATGAGCCCGGCGTGCACGGCGGCGGCGCTGAGCGAGCTGTCGTCGGTGTAGATGCCACTCCCCCAGATACTGCCTGAACTAGCGCCCGTGATAGAGAATTGGAGGGATTGGCCCACGCGATTGCGGTAGCCGACTAAGTTGGACGGACCGGCGATGACATCGTAGGTGATAGCGGCCGCGGGGGCAGCGGTGGAGCCGGCGATGGCAGTGCCCACCGCAGAGCCAGAAACTAAAGCGGAAATTTCCGCGGTGGTGAGGGAGCGGTTGTAGATGCGGATCTCGTCGAGGGCACCTTGGAAGAGATCAAGACCGTTGTCGGATCCACCAATACTGAGCATGGCCGAAGTAAATGGAGACAAGGGGGCGGTGCCGATGTCGCTGGAAGTTTCTTCGCCGTCTAAGTAGAGACGAAGGTCTGATCCATCATGGACCATCGCCACGTGATGCCAGGCTCCGTTGCTTTCGGTGTCGAGAGTGCCGGTGTCGGCAGAATACAGTATATTACCTCCCGATGAGCCTTCATGGTAGCTAGCGAACTTGCGCGGGGTGTCGCTTTTGGTGCCGTCGAGAAAAGTGCCATAGTAGTGCCGGGAAGTGCCGGGTTTTAGCACGGCGACCATCCGGGGATTCCAACTGCCTGCGCCGGTAAGCCGAACGAAATAGGATACCGTAACGGCATCGGCGCTGAACGTGCTATTCACCAAAGCGCGAAGGCGGATATTGTTCAGCTCAACGGCACCAGCACCAACGGCTCCGGTGACAAATCCTGGGGTGCCATTGACGGCGTTCAGGTCAATGCCTCCACCAGAATCGTCTTTGAAAAGATCTGATGGATCATCGAAAGAGTAATGTGCGAGCAGGTCTCCGGTGGTGGTGGAACCACCGCCACCGCCACCACCGCCACTACCGCCTCCGGTGCCGCCAGAAACGCCAGTGAAGCCAGTGCTGCCGTTGATCTTGTAGCGCGTGGTGCCGTTACCGACGAGCGCCCCATAATCGGAAGTCAGGCTGCCGTTGGCGATTGTCGCACTGGTGAGGCCGAGAAGGGCAAAGCTGGAACCGCCACTAAAGGTGACCGCACCACCCGCGGAAACGGTGCCAGTGAGGGAGCCGTTCAGGTTAATGTTTCCGCCGGCATCGACGTCAGCAAAATAGACTCCGACGCCCGATTCTATGTTGAAGCCCCCGGCACTTACTTTGGTGTTGAGGGAGCCCACATAGCGTCCGCCAAGATCGGACTGAGCGTGCGATGCGAGAGGCAGAAGCGCACTCGTCAGGGCGAGGAGGATGAAACGCCAAGGGCGTTTAGTGACTGAGAATAGTAGGTTCATGACGTGGATTTTTGAATTGGTCGGAGTCGAGCCGGGCCAATTCTAATCCACGTAGGGGTTTCTCACCCTACGCACACTGGCGTAGTTGATTTGCCGGAAGAGGTTAGCCGAGCCAGTCGTCGAGGGCTGCGTCGTCGGGCACGTGGGTGCCAAACTGGTAGTCATGAGCCAGCAAACGGGCGTAGGCCGGTTCGACAAATCGTTGGCAATGGAGGAGCACTTTCGTGTGTTGCCCGGGGGCGCGCACCAGGCGGCCGAGTCCTTGGTTCACTTTTTGGAGGCCGGGAATGCGGTAGACACGGTCGAAGGCGTCTTCACGAGAGCCGCCGGATCGTTCGAGCTCGGTGAGCAAGGCACGTTGGCGCGCGTTGACCTCGGGGAGGGCCGGGCCGACCACCATGGCGTGGGAGATTTTCCCCCCAAGCATGTCGATGCCCTCGGCAAAACTACTGCCGAGCACGAGAAGCAAGACGTCGGCGAACGCCATGGATTGTTCGACCCAAGCGGTTTGTGCGGCGAGATCTCGCAAACGCGGTTGCAGAGCGACGCGCAAGGGAAGCGCATCAGTGATCTGGCGTTCGATGGCCTCGGCGTAAGCGTAACTGGGAAAAAAGACGACGACCGCGCTCTGGGCGGCTTCGTGCAGGCGAGCGATGGTCGTGGCGGTGAGGGGAAAAAACTGACGCCGGCGTTGGTAGCGAGTATCGACACGCAGATCGATCGCGACGTCGTAGCTCTGGTCGCGCCAGGGGGTGAGGGCGTTGACCCGATTGACTTCGGCGGGAGTGAGACCAAGGGAGGTGTTGAAAGCATCGGCGGGCCCCAGCGTGGCGCTGGCTAAGACGACCCGAGAAAAACTGCGGAGAATGCCGCCGGTAATGGGCGCGGCATCAAGGCAGGTGAAGTGAATTTCGCTTTCGCGGGGAGTCCAGAGGAGGCGCGTGAGGGTGGGACTTTGCAGCCAATCGGCGAGTTCGATGGTGCTCCACAAAGTTTGGGCGAGATCGGGTCCGAGGGCGGAAAAATCGAGAGAGACGAGAGGGAGTTGCTCGGCGATGTGGGAGATGACATCGAGGAGATCGTCTTCGGCGATAGCATCGATGGCATCGGAGATACGCTGGCCGGAAACGATGAGGGCGAGGGTCTCCCAAGCGCGGCGAAGCGTGGTGGGAGCGCGAAGATGGTCGAGCTCGGCCAGGACGGCCCGGGTGTCGGACGCCCGAAGCACGTGGGAATGGGCATCGGCGACGCGCGACGGGAGATTGTGCGCTTCGTCGATGATGAGCATGGTTCGAGCCGGATCCCAGCCGGGCTGGTTCTCGAACAGCGTGCGGTTGCGGGGCGCGAAAACGTAGTTGTAGTCACCGACCCAAACATCCTGAAAAGCGAGAGCGGTGCGGGTGATTTCGTAGGGGCAAATATTGGCGTTGCGGCCGGCATCACGGAGGGCGGGTAAGTCGCGGGAATGGTCGGGGAAGAGGTGGAAACGGTCCAAGCCACTCTGTGGCCAGCGGGTTTCCACATCGTTGATAAAGCGGCACTGATCGCGCACGCAGTGAAACGTATGATTTACGCAGTGTTCGCTCTTGTTGCGCACATGCCAGATGGCGAGATCGGATGTTTGCGGGGTGGGCTCTGGCGCGGTCCCGGCGGCGGGCACCGATCGTGCTTTGTCCTCACTCGGGTTAGAACCGGGCTCGGTCATGCGGCGGAGCGTTTCGACGACTTGGAGTTGACCGGTGGATTTGCTGGTGAGGTAAACGATCCGGTCGCATTGTCCGGCGCGGAGGGAGTGGAGCGCACTTTCCAGCATCACGCCGGTTTTGCCGAAGCCGGTGGGGGCTTCGAAGGCGACGATCGGCGTTGAGCCGAGGGCTTGGTCGAGGTGGTGACGCGTGTCTTCTTGCCCCTCGCGCAAACGGTTGAATGGGGGGTGAAAAACGAGATTCCGACGACGGTTTTGCGCGCGAAGGTGGAGATCGAGGAACTGAGTAACCCGTTCGAGACGGCGGTCGAACAGCGTCTCGTCCGCACGGGTAAACGGCAGAGTTTGAGCGAGGCCGGTGGCGGTTTCGACGAAGACGAGTTCCCCCCGGAGTTGCGCGTCGGGCTCCGCGATGCGCCGGAGCGATAGGTAGGTTGCGAGCTGCGCAAAGTAGTGCGGGTAGTTGGCGCGGAGTTCGGGTTCCGGCACGGGCACGGCGCGAGTGAGGGTCTTGATCTCGCGGAGGACAGTGAGGGCACCGAGGGTGATTTGTTGATCGATGCGTCCGTTGATTTGGATCGTCCAACCGCGGTGAAAGATAGCCCCATCAATACTGACTTCAAATTGCGCACCGGGGTGCTCGGAGGTTGCTTGCGCCTGCATCTCGCGGTGCCAGTGGCTGCCGAGTTGAGCCCGCCAAATGCCCGAAATGCCGTCGCCACCGTCACGGGGACCAATCGCGAAATCCGATAATTCACCCACGCTGAGTTGAGCGGTGCGAGCGGTCAGGTCGAATTGCATCGGGTGAGACGAGAGGGAGGCGGTCGGACGGAGCGAGGCAGAGATCAGTCGACGAGAATGTCGGTGTGGCCCTTGAGGTACTCTTCCATCCGCGTGTGGAGGCGGGCGACGCCATCGCGGTCCAAGGTTTGCTCCGAGAGGGGGCGATTCAGCAAGGTGATGACGTTCGTGCGATCCTGTCGGGGCAGAGTGGGAAACCACTGCTGTTTGAGGGGGTAGCCTTCATCGCGAGCGAAGCAGTAAAAGCTTTTGAAGCCCACAATATCTGGCCGATCGGCCGAGCCGAAAGCGGCGAGCGCGGTGGTGATGAGGCGATCGACGACTTCCCGGCTTTCCTCGGGCACTGAGTTGCGGGCAATCAGGGAGGTGAAAGCGGAGGCGTGTTGCAGGCGAAAGTAGCGATAGCCGATGCCGGTTTGGCGGGTGAGCAGTCGCGCCTCTTTGACGAACCAGATTCCGGCATTTCCCGGCTCTAAGGTGAGGGCGACGTGATCAAAAAGGTCGAGTGAGACATAGGACGGGGAAGGCTTGCGAGGGACCCGGTGCAGGATGCGCAGGTTACCGTGTTCGACCGAGAAAGCGGTGAAGGGCTGAAAAGTCTCCTTGGCGGATGCTTTTAGCAGAATGTGCGCTTCGGTGCTGATCGTGGGGCCGGCCACGGCTTATTTTGAAATTGATGGAGCCCTGAGTTTGGGGGTCGCCGGGGGCCAAGGGGGGACCACGGTGCCGCCGGAAATAATGAGTTTCATGGCCTCACCTACGCTCATTTCCAGCACCCGGATGACGTTTTCCGGATAAAAAATAAGGAATCCGGAAGTGGGGTTAGGAGTCGTTGGAATAAAAATCGTCCACAGTTCTTCGCCCGTGCGGGCCTGCACTTCGCCTTTGGCTCGGTTGGTAAGAAAACCGATCACGAAGGATCCCGGAGCGGGGTATTCGACCATGACTACTTTTTCGAAGACGTTACGCTTCTGCGCGCTGAACGTATCGACGATCTGTTTTACCGTGCGGTAGACCGCGCCCACGCCGGGGATATTGTTAATGATGCGCTCGGTGAAACGGCCGAAGTAAGCAGATAGAAAGTAACGTGAGATGAGCCCGAGGAATGTGATCAAAAAGATCACGATGATGGTCGCGAGAACGTCCCAAACGAGATTGAGACTGGGGTGGTCCCGCAGCGGGGAGGGAACGGCGAAAAAGAAGATAGGCTTGAAGCCGCCACCGACTTTATCGACCAACCATTTAAAGACGACCCAAGTGACGGCAAGAGGCGCGAGTAACACCAAGCCTGATAAGAAGGCGTTACGAACGGAAGTGAACCGTGAAACAGGTTTGGGCGCGGGCGACATGACCGAGGAGCGTGCGAGTCACTCGCCCCGCCGCAAGTGCAAGAATGGAGTTTAAGGCCTGACTTCGTAAACTTCGACCAAAACGTCTCCGGTTGCTCCAGATTTGGAGTTCACGGTTAACGTATAGGCTCCAGCGGGCAGACTCATGAGGAGAGCGCGGTTACCATCGACGCGACTGAATGGCAGAGATGCGTCAATGGGGAATGCCCCGACCGCCGCGGAAATTTTTTGGACGCGATCATGATAACGCGATTCGGGAGTCGTGCCGTCATCGAAAACAATTTGGGTAAACCCGAGGCCGACTGCATTTCCTGTTTTGACGGACCGAAGAGCCATTTCGGGATCCGCCAAGGGCTGCTCGACTCCATAAGGCGCGAGACCGGGGCCGACCACGCGGATTAACATCTCCTGCCCCAGAAAAGAACCGCCAATTGGGGGCTCAATCACGAATCCGAAGGTGGCGGTCGCGGAGTTCGCGGTGAGCTTAACGCGGGTGGATAGATTGATGAGCCGGTGCTGGTCGGCTATTCCGACGTGCAGATTGAGGGCGCGCGTGACGGGAAATTCGGAGTGGCCCTGCATGCGAGCATAGTAGCGACCGTTGTCATGAGAGGAAACGTCATCCAGCACGAGTTCGGGTTGACTGGAGGCGAGAAGAGTGCCGTCGCGATACCAATCGACTTGAGTGATTTGACCAAAACCTGGGGAGGGTCGGAGGATAACTTCGGCGCCCGGCGCCACGATGGTTGCCGGTGGCAGGTAGGTAAATTGTGAGCCGAAGACAACGGCGGACGCTCCGAGTTCAAACACGTGTTGGGTGTGATCCCGAATGCCAAGTTCGACCACTTCGATCGCATCGTGAGAGGGGAACGCCGGGGGCGTGGCTGCAATCGTTGGTTGGCCGAGGACCGGGCCCGCTGCGGCGAGAATGGCGACCACGAAGGCGTTGTTTAGTGAGCTCATGAGATTATAGACTAGCGCCGGACTAGTCCGGCGGCTGCGCTTGCTCGGGAGGATCGAATACCAGGTAAATTTCGAGAAGCACCTCTCCGGATTGGCCGGATGCGGAAGTGACGGCGGCGGTGTAAGATCCCGCCGGCAAATAAGCGATTTTACTCACGCTGGATGACGGCGCATCACCTCGCCTAGGATCGTTGAGCGGAAAAGCTCCGACGTGTTGAGCCACAAGATCGATAAAGTCGTGGTAGCGAGACTCGGGGGTCGATCCGTCCGAATAGACTCTATCCTCAAAAACTTGTTGGGGGGTGATTTCCACTCCTCTGGAGTTGAAGATTCTCAGCTGTGGGTTGGGCAAGGGATCGCCGATTCCGAATTCGGCGAGCTCTGGGCCCACGGCGCGGAACAAGACCATCTGGTGATCAAAAAACGAACGCTCTCGCGCAATCACGAAGCCAGAGACTAATGGGGGAGATTCCTCGGTCAGACGGAAACGAGAAGACAGATTGAGTAGCGAATTCTGCCGAAAATGCCCGGTGATGATTTCGACGCCATGGGTCCATTGGGTCTGACCATCGAGTTTTAGGCGGGCCGCGAAGTGATGATGAAATTCATTCGGAATCTCGCCAACGGAGTAGACTTGCTCACCGACGGCGACAATTTGGTCGCCCTGAAACCACTCAATATCGGTCGCGGCGGAAAAGGGTTCGCCGAGTTCCAGACGGAGCGTCGAGCCCGGAACGAGCTGCACGGGTGGTGGCGGGATAATGTAATCGAGATGCTGTTGCAGGGTAATCGTGATCGTGCGTTGGGAGGTGGCTCCGAAAGGACCAAGGTCGGCGGAATCTGATTGCCCGAGACAGCTCGCGGTAGTCAGGATGAGGCAGAGTAATGTGGAGGTTGATTGGTGCATTCGATTGACGGGAGCGGGCTGGTTGAACGCGTCAGTTCGTGTCGTATTCACAGTCCGATAGAATAGACTTCGACGAGAACCTCACCGGTTTGGCCGCCGGCGGAGGTGACGACAACGGTGTAGGTTCCGGAAGATAGCGGCTCTAGATCGGAGTATTCGGTGAC